>ERZ791803.507-NODE-507-length-24346-cov-3.909473_pt1 | contig 24346 bp, 15 predicted proteins | sample MGYA00510307_ERZ791803 | MGnify/ENA primary metagenome ERZ791803 (study PRJEB30046, sample SAMN00791963) | human gut metagenome | study: EMG produced TPA metagenomics assembly of the A metagenome-wide association study of gut microbiota in type 2...
CTTGACAGGAAATTTACGTTTTCCATGCTACAATGCCTCCTGTCCAAAATCCGCCGCAGGTGCGGCAAGGAGGTTTTTTATGAAGCGATGCAAGAACAAACGGAAGCTGGCCGTGCTGGGTCTGGCCGCTGCCATGGCCCTGTCCCTGGCGGCCTGCGGAGAGAAGCGGCCCAGTCAGGAGGACGTGGAACAATCCATCGAGGCTGGTACGCTTACCATCGAGGACGCCCTGGATAAGGGCTGGGTCGATCAGGCGTGGGTGGATGCCTATTATGAGGAGAACAGCGTTCCCGCCGCCAGCAAAACAGAGAGCAACATGGTGGGCGACTTTGCCACGACCACCCTGTCCGGAGAGGCGTTTACCCGGGAACAGCTGGGGGATGTGGTGTTCTTTGCCTTCCTGGACCCGGAAGCGGAGGGGACGCAGGTCTTCTATAACGCACTGGCGGAGGGATATGGGGGCGTTGCGGAGAATGGGGCGGAAATCCTGGTTTGCACCAAAAGCGGAACCGGCAGCGAGATGTTTGCCGATGCACCCTTCCCCGTCATCCTCTACAACGACTCTCTGGCAGCAGCTGTGGGCAGCAACAGAAGCATGGTGGAGGACGGGGAGATGCCAAACGTCGCCTCCTGGTATGTGAAGGGAGCATTCCTCTCTGCATGGTATTCCGTCGTGGACGCAGAGGAGTTGCCTGCGTCCGCGGCCGCCTTTGTGGAGATGAGCCGGAACGCCGCGTTCCAGTCTGGGACGGCGGCAGAGGGCGGCGCCGCTATGGCGGCTATGGGCTGATATGAGAAAGATCACGATCTGTTGTCTGGCAGCCGCCCTGCTGATGATTGGACTGGGGCTGTGGCGCGGGGAAGCGGACATGGTCCTGCACAAGGGCGTCAACCTGTGTTTGGAGTGTGTGGGCATTGGCTGAAAACAAGCATCGCTGGAAGATCCAGCTGGGGGCCGCGCTGGCTTCCAACCCCTTTTTGATGAACTTCCTGCATGGAAGGATCTCCAGGACCGGCCTGAAGGCCGTCTGCGTCCCCGGGCTGAATTGCTACTCCTGTCCGGCCGCGGCAGCTTCGTGCCCCATCGGGGCGCTTCAGGCGGTGATCGGCTCCTCCAAGTTCCAGTTTGCATGGTATGTGGTGGGATTCCTCATTTTCGCAGGCGCGCTGCTGGGGCGGGTGGTGTGCGGCTTTCTGTGCCCGTTCGGATGGTTCCAGGAGCTGCTTCACAAAATCCCTGCAAAAAAGTTCAGCACCAGGCGGGTCCGCATCTTGACCTATCTGAAATACGGGATTCTGGCGCTCTTCGTCATTGTCCTGCCTATGACGGTGGTCAACGAGGTGGGAATGGGCGACCCGTTCTTCTGCAAGTATATCTGCCCCGCCGGCATCCTGGAGGGCGGCATCCCACTGGCGCTGGCCGATGCCGGCATCCGGGCCGGCCTGGGCGGACTATTTACCTGGAAGAGCTGCATCCTGCTGGGGACAGCTCTGCTGGCGGTGTTTTTCTACCGGCCTTTCTGCAAGTGGCTGTGCCCGCTGGGCGCGTTTTATGCGCTGCTGAACAAGGTCTCGCTGTTCCAGATGCGTGTAGACACCCACAAATGCGTCTCCTGCGGCGCCTGCGCAAGGGCCTGTAAGATGGACGTAGACATTACCAAGACCCCCAACCACGCCGAATGTATCCGCTGTGGGATGTGTATGAAAGCCTGCCCCACGGACGCCATCCAGTACAAGTTCGGACTGGGAGACCAATCAAACACCGAAACAACAAAGGAGTAAAACCATGAAATTCAACCGTGTAACCGCACTTTTGCTCAGCCTTACGCTGGCTTTCAGCCTTGCCGCCTGCGGGCAGGGCGCGTCCTCTGCATCTTCTGCATCCTCTTCTTCTGCCGCTTCCTCTGCGGCAGCGGAAACCAAGACCGAGGAGCAGCTGCTGGCCGAGGAAAACGAGATCCTTTCCGCAAACGATGCCCTGTGGGAGAAGGTGTTCGCTTCCATGGACAAAAACATGACTGAGACCACCCTCAGCACGAACTACGGCGATTTTCTGCGCAGCTCCGTGGAAAAGGCAAAGGACCAATTCTCGGATGAGGAGTACAAGACCCTGACCGCCGATGCAGAAAAAATCCGTGCCATCGAGGAGCAGATTGCCACCCTTGCCCTCGCGGACGCGGCCGCTTCCGGCGCTGCCGCACAGGGCACTGCCTTCCCCCAGTTTGAGGGCAGCGATTTAGAGGGCAACCCGGTGGACAACAGTCTGTTTGCGGGCAACGCCTTTACGGTGGTGAACTTCTGGTTCAACGGCTGCAAGCCCTGCGTAGAGGAACTGGACGACCTGAACGCCCTGAACGAGAAGGTCAAGGCACAGGGCGGCGAGGTTGTCGGCATCAACACCGAGACGCTGGACGGCAACCAGCAGGGCATTGATGCCGCAAAAAAACTGCTGGCTGCAACGGGCGCAAGCTACCGCAACATCTACTTTGCCTCCGGCAGCGACGCCGGCAAGTTTGCGCTGAACATCATGGCCTTCCCCACCACCTACGTTTTTGACCGGGACGGCAACGTTGTGGGCCAGCCCCTGCTGGGCGGCATCGACAAGGAAGAAAACCTTGCCGCCCTGCAAAAAAATATTGACGCTGCCCTTGCCAAGGACAACGCCAAATAAGCTATTCTCCCCTGCCACGGAAATCAACTTTTAGAGTTCGTCCCAGAGCAGCCGGATGAGGGGCAATTTCCCGTAAGCTGCTGCTCGTTTGCGCCCTCATCAGTCACCTGCGGTGACAGCTTCCCCCCAACCGGGGGAAGCCTTTAGAGAAAATTTGATTTCTGTAATTCCCTGCCGCCTACGGGCGGCTTTTTTTGTTTGCACCGGGCATTGTCATGCACGCCCGGGCGCCCGGTGGAATAGGCTGTACCGAGCCTTATCTTGATTTCAAGCAAAGGAGAGTTTTTATATGGCTACCGGAATTCTGCGCATCCAGGCCTTCGCGGCCCGTCAGTCCAGCCCTGTCGAGGGCGTGACCGTCACCGTCAGCGGCAACGGCTTCACCGCCATCCGCCTGACCGACGCCGAAGGCAACGCCGACGACGTCACCCTTACCACCCCCGCCTGTGCTCTCTCGCTGGACGAGAACAACACCACGCAGCCCCCCTACGCGGTCTGTGACCTCGTGGCCTCCAAACCCGGCTACCGCACCGTCCGCATCCAGGGCGTGCAGGTCTTTCCCGGGCAGGTGACGCTGGCCCAGCCCGAGATGATCCCCGACACCGAGGAGATGCGGGACACGCCCAACGTCCCCATCGTCATCCCACCCCACAGCCTCTTCACCGGCGACGGCGGCAGCGGCCCGAACCCGTTCCTCGCCTGTGTGCCGCGGGTGCTGGACCGGGTCATCATCCCGAAAAATATCACCGTCCATCTCGGCAAGCCCGCCGCCTCGGCCCGGAACGTCACCGTCTCGTTCCGCAGCTATATCGCCAACGTGGCGTCCAGTGAGGTGTATCCGACCTGGGCTGACGAAAACAGCCCAGCGGGGCGGTCAACCTGCCTGCCGACTCAGAAATTCCATTCGATCGTGATTTTTTGCTCTCCGGTAAGCGGATCTTTTGGGCTGACAATGACCCGATGAACCAGCAGTACAGCAAGTTCACGGGTCAGCTGTGAAACCTGCGCCAGTTCACGGACACGCTGCATCTGCGTCTGGACTCCACCGGTCTCTTCCTGCTGTTGTTCCAGTTCCGTTTCCAATGTATCGATCCGGGTCTCTGCCTTTTTCACTTCTTCCAGAAAGGTCTGGTTCATCTCAGAAAACTGAACGGCATCAATCAAGCCTGACACCTTATCCAGATACAGCTCCTGCATGGCCTTGCGCCGCCGGGCTGCTTCGCTCTTCAACCGTTTCAACTCGTCGCGCCTGGCCTGCTCTCGCTGCCGGATCGGGTCATCCTGTTCTGGAAGGGTAACTTTTTCAGGGTCAAAATAGTCTGCCGCATACGCCCGGATACGTTCCAGTACCGCATTCTCCAAGGCGTCCATATCGGTACAGGTCTTGTTGCCGCACACTTCCGGTGCACGCTGGTGCATCCGGCAGCGAACATAGCGTCTTTGTGTTCCATCCGCTCTCGGCTGACGGCCAGTCTGCTCCATGCAGCTGCCACAGCATCCACAAACCACTTTTTTTGCCAGCGGATGGATCGTTCCCTTCTCGCCGCTCCGGGTGCGCTCCTGCATCATCCTCTGGACCGTTTCAAACATTTCTCGCTCAATGATCGCTTCATGCGTATTTTCTACAACGATCCACTGCGATTTTGGAAGCCAAATCGTCTTTTCAGACTTGTAACTTACCTTTTTATGCTTTCCCTGCACCATATTTCCGATATAAACCTGATCATGCAGTATTTGATATACGGTGGGACTGCTCCAAAGAGCCGCATTTGTATTCTTTAATGCACTGCGGTAATGGATGCCATGCAGCTGCTTATAGGCCGTTGGGCTTGGAATTTTTTCGTCATTCAGGATGCGTGCGATCTTGTGGGCGCCGATCCCGTTAAGAGCCATGGAGAAGATCCGCCTTACCACCTCGGCTGCTTCCGGGTCGATGATGAGTTTTCCTTTTGCATTTGGATCTTTGCAGTATCCATACCGTGCAAAAGAGCCGATGAACAGCCCCTCTTTCCGCTTGTGGTCAAGCACCGAGCGGACATTGGTGGACAGATCTTCCAGATACCACTCGTTGATCAGGCCGTTGATCTGGCGGGATTTTTTGTTCGCGGTATCGTTGGTATCCACATGGTCTACCACCGCAATGAAGCGGATGCCCCACTCCATGAACTTTCCGTGCAGATACTTTTCCACGAGCTCCATGTCACGGGTGAAACGGGATTGCGTTTTGGCCAGTACCACATCAAACTGATGTTCGCTTGCGGCTTGCAGCATCGAATTGAATGCCGGACGGTTCCGGTCGATGCCGGAATAGTCCTCATCCGAATAGATCTGGTAAATATCAAATCCGTTCTCCAGGGCGTACTGGAGCAGCATCGACTTTTGATTCTGAATGCTCTCCGATTCACCAATTTTATCTTCATCTTCTTTGCTCAGGCGGCAATAAATTGCTGCTTTCATGATCTGCCCCCTTCTTTTTGTACACGAGCATCCATGCGCAGCATAACGCATCCCTCCTTCCAATTCAGGGATGCCAAATCAGGCGCAGGATCTTGAAGGAACGGCATTGAGCAATCCATCGATGATATATCGCTCAAATTCCTTTTGAAACCGTTCTTTGCGCTGTTCGTTGTTGTCCGAACGAAATTTTTCGTGCAGAATAAAAGGAGTTTTTTTCATCGAATCCCCCTTTTCGGTCCATTTGGTCGTGATATGGGTCACTTCAGTCTATTTCCAGCCAGCGAAATTCAGAACTTTCCATATTTTTCATGCAAAATATTGCAAGACGTTCAAAATCAACTTGAAACGCCTTTGCCGCAATGGTACAATTATACTGTCATTTTATGGAAACTCGGCGCAAAGCCCCGTGCGGACAGGCCGCAAGCGCCGGAGTTCCTGTGGGATGTGTAAGAACAGCTAAGGCAGCACTGCGCTGCTGCACCTGCGCAGTATTGCTTTCCGAAAATGTGAGAAAGTATATTTATATGATGAAAAAGATCTCCCGCCGCTCGTTTTTGCAGGTCTGCGGCATTACTGCGGCAACGGCAGCGATGACGGCATCGGCATGAGCGAGGAGTTTCAAAAGACCCTTTTTGACCCCTTTACCCGCGAGGAAAAATCCGGCACCAACAAGGTGCAGGGTACCGGCCTTGGCATGGCCATCACCAAGAGCATCGTAGACCTGATGGGCGGTTCCATCAGCGTGGAGAGCGCCCCCGGTAAGGGTACCCGCTTTGAGGTCGTGCTGGAATTTCCCATTGCTACGGAGTCGGATCATGCGCAGAAGGTGCAGGCTCTGCCGGAGGAAGCAGAAGAAACTTCTCCCCTGTCCGGCATGAAGTTCCTCTGCTCCGAGGATAACGCCATCAACGCCGAAATTCTGGAAATGCTGCTGGAATCCAAGGGCGCAAGCTGCACCATCTGCTCCAACGGTCAGGAGATCGTGGATGCCTTTGCCAGCGTCAAGCCCGGCGAGTATGACATGATTTTGATGGACGTGCAGATGCCGGTGATGGACGGCCTGGAGGCCACCCGCCGCATCCGCAATGGCGAAAACCCGCTGGGCAAAACCATCCCCATCCTTGCCATGACCGCCAACGCCTTCCTTGAGGATATGCAAAAGAGCAAGGAAGCCGGCATGGACGAACATCTCTCCAAACCCGTGGACATTGCAGCACTGGAACAGACGGTAAAACGCTTCCGCGTTACCCCTCCCCATTAAAAATAGCGGAAAAGCGCGTTTCCGCAGATGAAACACACAAATGATGTAGAAGAGGGTCAGAACGTGAATACACTTTCCGAGATCGAGGAATATTACAAAGCGCGTGAGCAGCAGCTGTTGAAAAAACTTCATCAACAGGGAGCCGCTCTTGCCGCAGCGGAGCAGGCGCTGAAACAACTGACCGAAAATCAGAAAGTATCGGAGGACGAAACAGCCCGACAGCGCGCTGCACGGGAGCAGGCATTCGAAGAAAAGCTTTATCGGGATCCGCTGACAGGAGTTTACAACCGCCGCTATTACGAAGAAGTTGCCCGCAAAACCATCGGCCCGGCGGGTGTCGCACTGATGGATGTGGATGATTTCAAGATCTGCAACGATACCTATGGGCATTACGCCGGAGATATGGCACTGAAAACGGTGGCAAACACCATCCAGTCCTGCATCCGGAAGTCGGACCTGCTCATCCGCTATGGCGGAGACGAATTTCTGCTGGTGTTACCCGGCATTCCGGGAGACTTTTTGCAGACCAAACTGGAACAGATCTGCACCGCCGCGCAGATGGCATCTGTACCCGGCTATTCGCATTTCCGTATCTCGCTGAGCATTGGCGGAACGATACAGTCCCTCGCCGACCCTATGGAAAACATCGTTCGCCGGGCGGATCGGCTGATGTATCAGGCAAAGGGCCGCAAGAATGCCGTCATGGTGGAGGTTCCGGGGCATAACCTGGCGGCTTTGGAAAAACTTTTGCAGAACAAGCCACAGATTTTACTTGTGGATGACTCCGCAATGAACCGTATGATACTGACAGAGATCCTGGGAGACAGTTACCACATTCTGGAAGCCGAAAACGGACGGGAATGCATGGAAAAATTGCAGGCAGAAGCCGGAAACATTGCACTGGTGCTGCTGGACATCAATATGCCCGTTATGGACGGCTTTGAAGTGCTGAAAGCCATGAATGCCAACCACACCATCGAGGATATCCCGGTCATTATGATCTCCAGCGAGGACTCCGATGCGACGATCCGGCGTTCCTATGAGCTGGGCGCAAGTGATTATGTCAATCGCCCCTTCGATGCTCGTATCGTGTACCGCCGTGTGACCAACACCATCAAGCTGTACGCCAAGCAGCGGCGGCTGGTGCAGATGGTCTCTGAGCAGATCCGCGCCCGTGAAAATAATACGGATATGCTGGTGGGTGTACTGAGTCATATCGTAGAATTCCGCAACGGCGAAAGCGGCGCCCATGTGCGGCACATCCGTATCATCACCGAACTGCTGCTCCGCCGTCTGTTGGAGATCAGCAGCAGATACTCGATCACTGCGGAACAGCAGGATATGATCCCGCTGGCTTCTGCCCTGCACGACATCGGAAAAATCGGCATTGACGAAAAGATCCTCAACAAGCCCGGCAAACTGACCCCGGAGGAATTCGAGGTCATGAAGACCCACAGTATGCTGGGAGCCAAGATGCTGCATGATCTGGATAATTTTGCAGAGCAGCCGCTGCTGCAAACGGCCTACGAGATCGCCCGCTGGCATCACGAACGCTGGGATGGGCGCGGCTACCCGGATGGACTGAAGGGCGATGAGATCCCCATCAGCGCACAACTGGTCTCGCTGGCTGATGTGTACGATGCTCTGACCAGCGAACGCTGCTACAAAAAAGCCTTCTCCCACGAAAAAGCCGTGCAGATGATCCGGAACGGCGAGTGCGGAGCGTTCAACCCGCTGCTGCTGCAGTGCCTGACAGATATTCAGGCTGACCTGAAAGAAGAATTACAGCAGCACAACTGAGCAATGGATGCAATAAAACAGGAGAACAAAAAGCCCAAATGAAACACAGAATCTCACGCCGTGCATTTCTGCGCGGCTGCACGCTGCTGGCGGCCTCTGCTGCCGTCGGCAGTCTGACTTCCTGCGGCGGAACCAACGCGAAGGACAGCGGTCTTCCGCAGCTCATTGTGGGAAGCGATACCTATCCGCCCTATATTTATCTGAACAATGACGGCGTTCCCGCCGGGATCGACGTGGAGATCGCCACCGAAGCCTTCCGCCGCATGGGATATGCTGCCCAGTTTGAACCGATCGATTGGGAACAAAAAACAGCTCTGGTGGAAAGCGGTACCATCGACTGCATCTGGGGCTGCTTTTCCATGGATGGGCGCGAGGAGGTATACCGCTGGGCGGGACCCTACATGGTGAGCCGTCAGGTGGCTGCGGTGGATGCCGACAGCAGCATCCGGACACTCGGCGACCTTGCCGGAAAGACCATCGCCGTGCAGAGCACCGGCAAGCCGGAGGAGATCTTTCTCAGCGGCTCCGACCCGCGCATCCCGCAGACCGTCGAGGTGTTCAGCACCGAAGACCGCAGCGTGCAGTATGCGATGCTGGCCTGCGGCTATGTGGATGCCATCGCTGCCCATGAGACGGCCATCCTGCAATACATGAAGGACAATTCCGTGGAGTTCCGCATCCTCGAAGAACCGCTGCTGGTCACCGGGCTGGGCATCGCCTTTGCCAAAAACGACAGCCGCGGGCTGGACACCCAGCTGAACGCTGTTCTTGCGCAGATGCGTACAGACGGCACACTGGAGCAGATCCTTGGCAAGTATCTTGAACATCCTTCGCAGTATCTGGAGGTGGACACCATTGGCACGTAAAAACAGAACCATCTCAGATACATGGAGATGGGGGCTCTATCTGGTCATCGGCGTGCTTTTTATGGCCGGCGTCGTTTTTTTCTCGAGTTGGCAGGCACTACACGCAACGGAGGCTCGTTTCTGCCAGATCCTTGATTTTGTCAAATCCCAGTCCACCAGCTTTGAAAAGCACAATGATACGATTGTGGCCAAAGCGCTCCGCCGCACGGCGGTATCGGTGCATCAGCTGGCACAGGACCCTGCGCTCGACCTTTCCGACCCGCAGTGCCTGAACAGGCAGGCAGAGCTGCTCTGGCTCACAGGTATTTCAGTTCTGGCCCCGGACGGTACTCTCCTGTGCGAATCCACAACCAACGGCATCGGCTATGCCCGGTTTGGAGAACAGCTCAAAAATGATGCCCTTCTGGACGTTTTCTCTTACCCGCAAAAGACCTACCTGAAGCGGGTCCTGCTGGAGGATGGGTCTGCCGTGGATGTTGCGGCACACCGGGCAGAAAGCAAAGAGGTCATCCTGCTTGCCTACCGCTATACCCCGGCAGAATTTATAGAGGGAACGGCCTTGTCCATCCAGAGCGTACTGGACGGCTACTCGGTTGAGACCAGCGGCACATTGTTCATCGTGCAGAACAATCAGGTCATTGCCTCCAACCGCCCGGAGCTCATCGGGCAGGATGCTGCGGACAGTCCGCCGGTGCGGGAGATCCGCAAAGCCGGGGCTGCCGAAACGCTGACCCATACCCACGATTGGAACGGCTCCGGCTGCTATTTTGGAATGTACTGCCACGGAAGGTCTTTCGATCTCTATGCGTATACGGATGAAAGATCCGTCTTTCGTGAATCGTTTCCGTTGATTTTGATGGCGCTGGCCGGTTACATCCTGCTTGTAATGGTCCTTCGGGTGCTGCGCAGACGCTCCCTGCAGGAGATGGAGCAGCAGAAGAAAGAGCAGGAGAAGAAGTATCAGGCTCAGCTGGAGGAACAGAACCGCAAACTGGAGATCGCACTCCAGCACGAGGGTGCGGCAAACCGTGCCAAGCGGGAGTTCCTGTTCAATATGAGCCACGATATTCGCACCCCCATGAACGCCATCATCGGCTTCACCTCGCTGGCTGCGACCCATATTGATAATAAGGAACAGGTGCTGGACTACCTGAAAAAGATCTCTACCTCCAGCCAGCATCTGCTCTCCCTCATCAATGATGTGCTGGATATGAGCCGCATCGAGAGCGGAAAAGTAAAAATTGAAGAAAAAGCGGTGCATCTGCCGGACCTCGTCCACGATGTGCGCTCCATCATCCAACCCGATGTTTCGGCAAAGCGGCTGTCGCTTTTCATCGATACCATGGACGTGGAGAACGAGGACATCATCACCGACCCGCTGCGGCTGAACCAGATCCTGCTGAACATTTTGTCCAACGCCATCAAGTTCACTCCCACAGGCGGTACAATCAGCATCCGCATCGCCCAGAAGAACGGTGCGCCCAAGGGCCGTGGCTGCTATGAGTTCCGCATCAAGGACAATGGCATCGGTATGAGCGAAGCGTTCCAGAAGCACATCTTTGAGGCGTTCAGCCGGGAGGAAAGCTCCACCGTCAGCGGCATTCAGGGTACCGGCCTGGGTATGTCCATCGCCAAGAACATCGTGGATATGATGGGCGGCACCATTGCGATCGAAAGTGAACCGGACAAGGGCAGCGAATTCATCGTAGATCTCTGCTTCGCACTCAGCGGACAAAGGGTGGAGCCCAAGCAGCTCCCGCAGTTGGAAGGGCTGCGCGCATTGGTAGCAGACGACGATACCGACACCTGCCTGAGCGTCAGCACCATGCTGTCCAAGATCGGGATGCGGCCGGAGTGGACGATCTCCGGCCGGGAAGCGGTGATCCGCACCCGGTACGCCATGGAGCAGGGCGACGAATTCAGCGTCTACATCATCGACTGGCTCATCCCCGATATGAACGGCATCGAGGTCGTGCGGCAGATCCGCAAGCTGATCGGGAAAAGCTGCCCTATCATTATTCTGACGGCCTACGATTGGACGGATATTGAAGAGGAAGCCCGCGCTGCCGGAGTGACCGCCTTCTGCGAAAAGCCGCTGTTCCTTTCCGAACTGCTCAGAGTGCTGGCAGAACCGTACGGTGCAGAGCCTGCCTGTAAGCCAGCGCAGCCAGATGCCGCCGAGCTTAAGGGAAAGAAGCTTTTGCTGGTGGAGGACAATGCCTTGAACCGTGAGCTCGCGCTGGAGATCCTGAAGGAAGCGGGCTTTGCGGTAGACACTGCTGAGGATGGCGAGATCGCTGTCCAGAAGATGAAGCAGGCGGCCCCCGGGCAGTACGATTTGATCTTAATGGACATCCAGATGCCCAAGATGGACGGTTACGAGGCGACGCGGCAGATCCGCGCCCTGCCGGATGCTGCAAAGGCAGGCATTCCCATCTTTGCAATGACGGCAAATGCCTTTGAAGAAGACCGTCAGAATGCATTGAAGGCCGGTATGGACGGCCACATTGCAAAGCCGCTGGATATTCCGCATCTGCTGCAGGTCCTTGCAGATGTACTGAAATCATAACGGCTGCCAGCCGACAAAAAACAAAAGCACCCGCAGCAGGCTTTCCAGAGGCTCTTGACCTCTGGAAGCGACTGCTGCGGGTGCTTTATTTATTTTTTGTCTGACAGGCGTTTGGCTCACAAAATTTTGCGCAGCTCCTGCACGAGGTCGCCGATCACGATGGGCTTGGACAAAAAGCCGTTCATGCCGCTTTCCAGGGCGTTGCGGCGATCCTCGTCGAAGGCGTTGGCGGTCATGGCAAGGATGGGGAGCTTTGCCCGGGCAGGGTCATCCAGTGCGCGGATCTTCCGGGTGGCGGTGTAGCCGTCCATCACCGGCATCTGCACATCCATCAGCACCAGATCATAGCTGCCCGGCGCTGCGGTGCTCACCTTTTCCACCGCCACTTCACCGTTTTCCGCCGTATCGACCCGGAAGCCGTACTCGCGCAGGATCTCCTGTGCGATCTCGCGGTTCAGCTCGTTGTCCTCTACCAGCAGGATATGTCTGTCCTTGAAGTCGGCGTTCTTTTCCGGCAGAAGCTCCTGCGACGCATCTGTCAGCTTCTGGCCGAGGGCGCTCATCAGGGTCTCGCGCAGGTCGGATATGAACATGGGCTTGGAGCAGAAGGCGGTCACACCGGCGGCCTTTGCCTCTACCTCAATGTCAGACCAGTCATAGGCCGTCAGGATGATGATGGGGGTATCGTCGTTCAGGCTGCGTATCTGGCGGGTGACCTCGATGCCGTTCATATCCGGCAGCCGCCAGTCGATGATATAGGCGTGGTAGACATCGCTCATCTCGATGGACTGCCGCGCGCGCAGCACCGCTTCCTTGCCGGAAAGGGTCCACTCCGCGCGCATTCCCACCTTGACCAGCATCTTTGTCACGCTGTCGCAGGTGTTGAAATCGTCGTCCACCACCAGAGCCTTCAGGCCTTCCAGCTCGGTGATCTTTTCCACCGGGCGGTGCTCTGCCTGCACCCGCAGCGGCACACGAATGATAAACTCGCTGCCCTTGCCCTGCGCTGTCTGCACCTCGATGGTGCCGCCCATCATATCCACGATGTTTTTGGTGATGGCCATGCCAAGGCCGGTGCCTTGGATACGGCTGACCGTGGAGGTGCGCTCCCGCTCAAACGGCTCAAAGATTTTTTTGGCAAATTCCGGGCTCATGCCGATGCCGTTGTCCTTGATGCGGAACTCGTACTGCCCGCAGCCGCGCACCTGCCCGGCAAGCTGGCGCACTCGCACCGAGACCGTGCCGCCCGCCGGGGTAAATTTGATGGCGTTGGACAGCAGGTTCAGCAGGATCTGGTTCAGCCGGGTCTTATCGCAGTAGACATCCTCGTCGGTCACATCCATCGCATCCATATAAAGCTCCAGCTGTTTTGCGTAGATCTGCCCGCTGACGATGGTTTTCAGATCGTGCAGCACCTCCGAAAGGTTGACTTCCACCTCTTCCAGATGGAGCTTTCCGCTTTCGATGCGGCTCATATCCAGCACATCGTTGATGAGCGAGAGCAGATGGTTGCTGGAAGCAAGGGTCTTGGCCAGATAATCCTTCACCCTCTCCTTGTCGTCGATATTGCTGATCGCCAGAGTGGTAAAGCCGATGATGGCGTTCATGGGGGTGCGGATGTCGTGGGACATATTGGAAAGGAAGGTGCTCTTGGCGCGGTTGGCAGTCTCGGCGGCGGCAACGGCATCCGAAAGCGCCTGATTCACCTGTTTGTCGGCGGTGCGGTCGGACATGACCAGGATGTATTTGGTCCTGCCCTCCACCTCGCTGCCTATGGCGATGTTATGGAACCAGCGGCGCTCTTTGGTTTCCAGATGCTCAAACTCGAGATCCCATTCCCGCTGCTGCCCGCTGAGAAGCCCATCCAGAAAGTTTTTGCCCTGCTCCGGGGCGCCCAGCTTGTCCAGAGCATGGACATCCTGCCGGACTTCTCTCCACGGGATGCCCAGAAGCCGCTCAATGTTCGGGCTGACGTAATCCGTCTGGGAGGTTTTTGCGTCCAGCATCAGAAAAACATCGTCCACGTTCAGCGAGAGCTTCTGGAACAATTCATCCCGGTACCGGATCTCGGTATCCTTCCGGCGCAGGGTGACATGGCTTCTGAGCACAATGAGCAGAATGGCCAGCACCGCAAGACCTGCGGCGATGCCCGCTACGATCTGCGCCGTGCGGAACCACAGTTCGTCCAGATTAGCATTGACGATGCTGACCGGCACAAGCCCCAGCATCGTCCAGCTCTGGACCGCCGTGCCCTCGTAGACCAGATAATAGCTGGTGTCGCCCAGTTTGACCCTCAGGTTTCCGCTGCTGCCCTGTGCAAAGGCATTGGACAGATCCAGGATCTGCGCCTCGGAAAGATCGGAATGGTCGCGCAGCATCGCAATGAAGTTGTAGATCGTTTCCGTGCGGTTTACGGAATTGTCGATGACCACCCGCCCATCCGGGTAGATGACATAGTTGCTGGCATTGCCCTCAAAGGCAGAGCTGTCCAGCAATCTCATCACCGCATCATTATAATAAGAGATGGCAACGGCATCGTAGGCAAAGCCCCGGTAGCTGCCCTGCGTTTCGGGACAGATGAACGCCAGCATCTGGGGCTTGCCGGGCAGCGCCGTGTTCACGACGACATCCTCATCGTGAGCGAGCTTTTCGTCCAGATTGGTCTGCAGGCCAAGATAGCCGGTCTCCCCGGTCACGGTCATGTAGTTGCCGTCATAGGTAAGAAAGTAGAATTCGGCAAACCCAGCCTCCTGCTGTGCCGCCCTGATATACGCCTGTATTTCGGCCTCATCCGAGGCAGTTTCCAGAAAGCCGTTGTACAGATGCAGGTAGCTCACATTTTTGCGCACCAGCTCTTTCAGCATATTATTGGATTTATGCAGCACCTCTTCCAGATGCGAGGTACTTTCCTGATAGATGGTCTGGGACACAAACGAGATGTACCGAACGCTGAAACCTGCTATCAGCAAGACCAGAAGAAGGACGGCCGCAACAGGGAGCCACTTTTGCCGGGGATGGCAGTTTCGTTTGGATTCGTGCTTTTCGTCTTCCATCCCGCTCACCTCAGTGTCATGTAGTTTTCAGGCTCTGCAAGCGCTGCGCCGCCGCCGGAGAGATGATCGCGCCATCTGTTTTTTACCCATGTATCTCCGTCCAAAGACCTGCCGCTTTCGCTCGCAAGCAGCGCTTCCATCTGATTTTCCGCTGCCAGACAGGTCACGGTAACGGTGTCGTCGTCCCGGAGCGGCTGTCCGTTCCGGGTGATGCCGGTCAGGGTATAGCTGCCGCCTGCCTCTTTGACCTCCACGGCAATGCCGCTGACCACCGGCAGAGAGCCGCGGTTGAAGGGCACAAACCCACCCTCGCAGCCCTCCACAAAGGCGCGGACGGTCTCCTTCAGCTCTGCGCCGGTCATAGTGCGCTGGCGGGACATCAGACCGTTGGGCATGATCATGGAAGCGGCCATTTTCTTGTTATAGTCTGCCTGCAGCACACTGCCGGTAAAGCTGTTTGCGGTGGCAAGCAGCACATCGGTGCCATAAACGCCCCGCAGCGTGTTCGCCATAACGGAGAAGGAGGCGCTGCCGCCGTTTGCGTGGAAGACATTGGAATAGCTCTTCCCGGAGGTCAGCACGATCTCGTCATCGGCAGGCGTTTCTTCGGCAAGAAGCTGGGCATTGAACGCACGATAAGCCTGCTGTGCCGTGTACTCGCCCGCGATCATTTTGGAGACAACGTCCTTGGAGACGGCAAAGAAATCGTTGGAGGCGATGCGGATATACATGTGGTTTTCTTCCACCACATCGCGCACATCCTTCATGTACTCGGTCAGGCGCAGGGGGACGTTCTGGCTGTAGCTCAGCAGGTCCTGCCCGTCGGCAACGATGCGGCTCTGCGCCTCCTCGGAGAGCATGACGTTCAGCACCTTCATGGCTTTTTCGCGGCGCGCGTTGTCCTGCTCGAGGTCACGGTTCAGAGCGATCTGGAAATAGGGGGTGGTCATGATCCACTTTTCGCCGTTCTGGCTGAAGAAGGGCAGGAAGATCGTGTCGATGCCCTCATCCTGAAACATCTTGACACCCGCAGAGCTGCCAAAGTACATGGCAGCTTCTCCGTTCCGGAACATCCCGGTCACATCGTCATAATTCAACGCAAGATCGTCTGCCGTGAGGTGGGTATCCTGAATGAACTGCGCCATCCGCTCAAACGCCCCCGGCCACACGGTGTCGTCCAGACCCACCCGTGCGGTGCTGGCAGGGTCGCTGTAAGCAGTGCGCCACTTGCGCCCATCAGTCGTGGTAAGCTCGGCAGCGGAAAGCCCCTGCAGCGTTTCCATGCAGGTGTAGTCGTAGGTATAATCGGCGGTAAAGCCGCGGATGCCCACCTTCTCAAACGCCTGACAGGCCGAAACGAAGCTCTCGTAATCGGTGGGCAGGGGGATACCGTACTGCTCAAAAAGGCCGCGGTTGACCACAAAGCCGTGGGCATCGGCGCAGACCGGAAGCCAGTTCACGCTGCCGTCCTCGTTTTTGAAGCTGTTGAGGTAGGTGTTGTAGACAGCGCCCGCTTCGTTGGTCAAGGCAAGGTTCATCAGGCTGTCCTTCAAGGGAGCCGCATCGTGCAGCGAGAAGCGGCAGCTGGTGATGATATCCGGCAGACCGCCGTTCTCCTCCAAAAACTTGTAAAAATCCAGATCGTTGTTTCCCACGATGAATTCAATATTTACATCCGGCAGCTGGGACTGGATATAAGGCGCATAGGTCTCGTACAGGCTTGTACTCCACAGATACACCTGAATGGTCTGAGCATCCTCCTGCTTTTCCACATTTTTGGCGGTTTTTGTTCCGCAGCCGGTCAGCAGGGAGACCGCCATCACCAGTGCCATAAGCGCGTAAAACAGGCGGTGCAATGTTCTTTTGTTCATTAAATCGTTCTCCTCACAACTCTTGGGCAGCTGCCGTTCTACACTCCCAAATACCACAAAAAGGCATTGATACAGCATGACAGAACTATAGGATTATTTTACCACCGCCATGATGGATTTTCAATAAAATTTCATATATTGATACTGCTTATGTTCTATTATTATCCCTTGACAAAAAGGCAGCTTTGGCCAGTTGGGTTATTTTGCTCCCCGTGGCCCGAGCAGGCCCTGCGGGCCAACATCCACTGCCAGATCTCGCTGGCTCTCAACCGCATCTACACCGAGTGGTACCCCAGCAAGGGCTACAGTTTCAACATCACCAATTCCACCAGCTACGACCAATACTACGTCCATGGCCGGACGGTGTTCGACGTCATGGTGCGGCTGACGGACGACATCTTCAACACCTATATCCGCAAGACCGGCACCGTGAACCCCTACTACGCCGAGTACTGCGACGGAAAATCCGTCACCTGCCCCGGCCTCAAGCAGTGGGGGACGGTCACGCTGGCCAATCAGGGCCGCAGCGCACTGAGCATCCTCAAATACTACTACGGCAGCAACATCGAGATTATCCGCACCAACAACATCCAGTCCATCCCCCAGAGCTACCCCGGAAGCCCTCTGCAGCAGGGCAGCACCGGAGCGGCGGTGTTCACCCTGCAGCGGCAGCTCAACCGCATCACCAAAGACTATCCCTTCCTCGGCCTGCTGACGGTGGACGGCATCTTCGGCCGCAAGATGACCGAGACGGTCAAAAAGTTCCAGAGGCAGTTCAACCTCACCGCCGACGGCGTGGTGGGCCGCAGCACCTGGTATAAGATCAGCTATATTTACGTCTCGGTGAAGGACCTCGCCGAGCTGACCAGTGAAGGCGAGACATTCAGCGGCACCCTCCCGGACGGCCCATGGAACTTCGGCAGCAGCGTCCTCAAACAGGGCTCCACCGGCAGTGAGGTAGAGCAGGTGCAGTTCTGGCTGAGTACGCTGGCTCAGTATGAGAGCCGCATCCCCTCTGTCACGGTGGATGGCGTCTACGGCAGCGGCACAGCGGCAGCTGTCCGGGCGTTCCAGCGGCGCTACGGCCTGACGGTGGACGGCATCGTAGGCCACACCACATGGACCGAGCTGTACGACCAGTTCCGCAGCATACAGTCCGACAACGGCACCCCCAACGCCTACCCCGGCACCGCCCTGCGGCAGGGCAGCAGCGGCCAGAACGTCCGGCTGGTGCAGTTCTGGCTGAAGATCGCGCGGACGGTCTATTCCAGTCTCAACAATGTCACCGTGGACGGCATCTTCGGCTCGTCTACCGCAGCGGCCGTGCGGCGGTTCCAGACCTACTTCGGCCTCACCAGCGACGGCGTCGTGGGCCGGACGACATGGAACAAGCTCTACGAAGTCTACAACGACATCGCCAACCGCCTGCTTTCGCCCAGCCTGCGGCCCGGCGAGTACCCGGGCGTGCTACGCAATGGCTCCACCGGCACCGCCGTCCGAGAGCTGCAATTCTACCTCTACCTCATGAGCGCCTACCAGAGCAGCATCCCCTCTGTCTCCATTGATGGCCGTTTCGGCGCGGCCACCGAGGCCGCCGTGCGGGCCTACCAGCGGTTCGCCGGGCTGACGGTGGACGGCATCGTAGGACGGAAGACATGGGATTCGCTCTACGGCAAAGCGTCGGCCCTCCGCTCGTCCGGGCCGGTGGTCACCCTCAAGCGTCTCCCCTACCCCGGCACGCCGCTCACCGTCGGCACCGACAGCAGCGCCGTGCTCTACTACACCCTGCTTTTGCAGCGCATCGCCTACTACTACGACAGTGTAGCGTCCCCCGCGCTTTCCAGACAGTACACACAGGAGACCGCGGACGCCACCGCCAGCGCGCAGGAGCTTCTGGGCCTGCCCGCCACCGGCGTGGCAGACGCCGAGACGTGGACAGCAGTGGAAGCCCTGAGCTTACAGCTGGCGGCCTTCACCCCCAACCCCGACCGGCATCCCGAGCAGGGGCCGGACTACCCGGACCGGGCCATGAAGGAGGGCAGCGCAGGGCCTGACGTCAGCCTCATCGAGGGCTGGCTCAATGACCGCTCCCAGCTCTACTGCGAGGAGGACTACGTCGCCGACAACGCTGTCTTCGGCCCGGAGGACACCGCCGCTGTGAAGGAGACGCAGCAGCGGGCGGGCCTTGAGCCAAACGGCGTCGTGGACCGGCCCACCTGGGCCGCACTCCGCGCCCAAAGCCATACTGCCTGCGACAGCTGCACCGAGGAGGGATGAGAGATGGCACGCTTACTGGTCTATGACGCCTACGAGAACAAAGTCTACACCTATTCGAGCCTGCGCGAGAACGACCCCATGCCCTACAGCACCGGCAGGACTCTGACCGTGCGGGAGTTCCGGGGCAAATCGAACAGCCCGGTGCTCTGGACGACCATCGCGGCAATGGAAGCGTGGAACCTCACCCGCCGCAAATACGGCAGGGGCATCCCGGTGGGATACGCCTTCCGCCGCATCTGGGAGGGAGGCCACGGCACTCGCAGCCAACACTATGCCGGCGTGGCCTTCGACGTGGGGCAGAGTCTCAGCCAGACCCAGCGCACCGCCATCTACAACGCCGCCCGCTCCACCGGGGCGTGGGGCTATGTCGAGCCGCTGAGCCAGACCCCCACATGGGTCCACTTCGACCGGCGCTACGGCACGCCTGCCTGCAGAGGCACCACGGCAGGCTATCCCACCCTCCGCCGGGGCAGCCGGGGCTGCTACGTCATGATCCTCCAGGACGCCCTCTCGACGCTGGGCTACCAGACCGGGAACCGCATCGACGGCATCTTCGGCAGCCGGACGGAAGAAGCACTCAAGGGCTACCAGCGGCGCACCAGTCTGCGCGTCGACGGCGTCTGCGGCTGCAACAGCTGGAAGAAGATCTCCACCGCCGTGCTGGGCGTGGGACGGACGAAGACGACCATTGATTGATCTTCATATATAGTAGCCGAAAACAAAAAGGCTGCTGCAAAGTACAACCTCTCAGTCTCGCTATCGCTCGACAGCTCCCCTAGTAGGGGAGCCTCTGGCGAAGAGATGGGGCTTTCCGCCATGCCAAAGCCTCCCCTCGATAGGGGAGGTGGCACGGCGAAGCCGTGACGGAGAGGTTGCTTGCAGCGGCCTCTTATTTTTTATCATTCAATCGTCCAGCAAAACATCCTCGCTGAGTACCTGTCCGATGGGCTTTGCAATGCACAGATCGGCCTCGGCGTCCGCATTCGTAGGCTGCATATTGATGACCACGAGGTGGTCGCCCCGGAAGTAACGGATGAGCCCCGCCGCCGGGTAGACCACAAGGCTGGTACCGCCGATGATGAGGGTATCAGCGCGGCGGATAGCCGAGACAGCGCCGGACAATACCTGCTCATCCAGCCCCTCTTCGTAGAGGACGACGTCCGGCTTGATGATACCGCCGCATTTGGGGCAGCGCGGCACACCGGTGCTGTTGGCGATAAAGTCCACATCGTAGAACGCGCCGCACTTGACGCAGTAGTTGCGCAGGGTGCTGCCGTGGAGCTCGTACACCGTCCTGGAGCCTGCCGCCTGATGGAGGCCGTCGATGTTCTGGGTGATGACGGCTTTCAGCCTGCCCTCCCGCTCGAGCTTCGCCAGACGCAGATGCGCCGCGTTGGGCTTTGCTCCCTTGACGATGAGCTTATCGCGGTAGAAGCGGTAGAACTCCTCGGGGCGCTCTTCCCAGAAGGTGTGACTCAAGATCGTCTCGGGCGGGTAATCGTATTTCTGATGGTAGAGGCCGTCCACGCTGCGGAAGTCCGGGATGCCGCTCTCGGTGGATACGCCCGCACCACCAAAAAAGACGATGTTCTGGCTCTGCGAAATGATTTTTTCCAACTTTTCAACCATATTCAACACCTCTTTTGTATCTATCGACGGAAATCAGTGCAAAATTTTATGCATTCTGCATTTTGTTTTTCACATTTCAACGGTCATTTTCCGCAAACATCTGCCCCAGATGTACGAAAATATCCTGCGGGAGCATCCCGTATTCGCCTTTTTGGCGGGCGGCACGGTCAGCGGCGGCACCGTGGAGCCAGACCGCACAGGCGGCGGCTTCGCAGGCGGACAGACCGCAGGCCAGCAGGGCCGACGTCATACCGGCCAGCACATCGCCGCTCCCGCCCCGGGCAAGACCGGGATTGCCGGTGGGGTTGACGCAGACGCGGCCATCCGGGGCGGCGACCACGGTCCGCGCCCCTTTCAGCACCACCATCGCATTCCACTGAGCGGCATACCGCCGGGCGACGCCCTCTCGGTCGGCCTGAACGGCCTCCACCGAAAGCCCCGTCAGCCGGGACATCTCCCCCGGGTGGGGCGTCAAGATCAGTTCTTTGGCCGGGCGCGGCAGTTCCTCACCCGCGTTCATGAGGCTGGCGGCGGCGTTGAGGCCATCGGCATCCAGCACGGCACTGCCCGAAAAGCCGGTGAGCAGCTTCTTCACCAGCGTCCGCGTCTCGGCGGCACGGGCCGTGCTCTGGGCAAGATAGCCCAGTCCCGGCCCGATGAGCAGGACGGTGGCCTTCTGCCGGAGGATGCGGGGGATGCTCTGGGGGGAGATGCCCCCTTCTGCCCCCGGCTCACAGGGGCAGAGACAGCATTCCGGCAGGCGTGCCGACACCGCCGCCAGCACCGGCTCGACGCTTGCCAGCGTGACGATGCCTGCGCCGGTGCGCAGAGCGCCCTCGACGGTCAGCGACGCCGCACCGCGGTAGCAGGCGCTTCCCGCCACAGCCAACACCGCGCCGAAGCTGCCCTTGTTGCTCTCCATCGGGCGTTTTGGAATATGTGACCAGACAAATTCAGCCGTAATTTCGGGTGCCATGCTCACGCCTCCCCCTGAATGCAGCGCCTTATCTCTTTTTCCACGTCCTGCACCTCTTCATGGAACATCCGGGCCGAGACGCGGAGGGCGCCGTGGCCCAGAATGATGACCTGTTCCATGCCGTCGGAGGTCGCCACCCGCACCCGGCGGTTCCTGCCGATCTCGTGGGTGACGCGCTCGATGAACATATCTGCCGTCTCGGCCTCTTTGGTGTAGACGACGTGGATGTTGTGGTACTGCTCGATGCTGCCGGGACTGCCCGGCACACGGTAGGCATCGAACACGAGGATGAGGACGCACTTCTTGAAGCCCTGATAGTTGCAGAGAATGTCCATCAGCCGGTGACGGGCGGCGTCGAGGCTCTCCTTGGAAAGGGCGTTCAGCTCGTCCCACGCAAAGATGATGTTGTAGCCGTCCACCAGCAGGTATTCGGGGGCGATCTCCCACTGCTCGGCGGCGAAATCGGGCCGCTCCCGCTTCTGCACCGGGCGGAACGCCGCCAGCGGATCCCGCTTGATGGGGCCGTAGGTGCGCTCAAAAATTTTCAGCAGTTCGGCGTCTTCTTCCAGCGTGGCGCGGTAAGCCGCCATCCGGCGGGGACGGGCCGCTGTTTCTTCTGCTGTCGGGGCGGTGTGGCCCCAGCCGCTGTCCACGTGCATATGGCTGCGCACCTGCTCCCACGGCACCACAAAGCCCGCACCGTGGGAGCAGAACACCGAGTCGGCAGGGTTGTCCAGATCGTGTTCCGGCTCATAGCCCGCCGCCGCGATGACCTCCGCCGCGTTGTGGCAGGGGCGGTAGCCGTCCAGCGTCAGGCTCAGGTGTCCCCGGCCCCGGCTGTAGCTCACCACCTCCATGGGGTAGCTGCGCATGGCAGCCACCGGTGCAAAACCGGTGAGGGTGGCCGTCTGGCCGTCGGGGGCCGTCTCGGGCGGGTCAAAGCTGCCCTCCATCCGCTGGACGTCGCTCATGGCGCGGCCAATGTTCTCCGCAGGCACTTCCAGCCGGAAAGAATACCACGGCTCGAGGAGCTGGGTCTTTTTGATCTGGTTTGCCATCATAAGGCCCTGCCGCACGGCGCGGTAGGTGGCCTGCCGGAAGTCGCCGCCCTCGGTATGCTTGAGATGGGCGCGGCCTGCGATGAGGGTGATCTTCATATCCGTCAGAGGCGTGCCGATGAGGACGCCGAGGTGCTGCTTTTCTTCCAGATGGGTCAGCACGAGGCGCTGCCAGTTTTTGTCCAGCTCTTCCTCCCGGCAGTCGGCGGCAAACTGCATCCCGCTGCCCCGGGGCAGCGGCTCGAGCTTCAGATGCACCTCGGCATAGTGGCGCAGAGGCTCATAATGGCCCACGCCCTCGATGGCCTCGGTGATGGTTTCCTTATATAATATGCCGCCGGAGTCGAACTCCACGTCCAGCCCGTACCGCTCGGCCAGCAGGCTCTTGAGCACCTCGAGCTGTATCTCGCCCATGAGCTGGACGTGGATCTCGCCCAGCGTCTCGTTCCAGACGACATGGAGCTGAGGTTCTTCCTCTTCCAGACGGTGGAGCTTGCCCAATGCGGCATGAACGTCCGCGCCCTCGGGCAGACACACCCGGTAACTCAGCACCGGTTCCAGCACCGGGAGGTCGCTGTCCCGCTCGGCCCCGAGGCCGGTGCCGGGCTTCGCCCGGGTCAGTCCGGTGACGGCGCAGACCTGCCCCGGGCCGACGGCCTCTGCCAGCGTATACTTTGCGCCGGAGTAAAGCCGCAGCTGGTTGGCCTTTTCGGCCCAGGGCTCGCCGTCCGCTTCGCCGGTGAGCTGGGCCTTGACCTTCAGCTCACCGCCGGTGACCCGCAGCCAGGTCAGCCGCTCGCCCCGTTCATCCTGCGAGACTTTGAACACCCGCGCACCGAAAGCTTCCAGCGCCGGGGCGGCGCGGGTGTATTCGTCGAGGCCGTCCAGCAGCTCGTCCACACCCTGCAGTCCGCCGGCATTCTCCCTCTGCAGGGCCACGCCAAACCAGCAGGGAAAGACGTGCCGCCGGGCGACGGCCGGGATGATGTCCTCCGCCGTCAGACTGCCCGCGTCCAGCATCTTTTCCATCAGGCGCTCGTCGCAGAGGGCCAGTGCCTCGTCCCGTTCGGCCTGCTCTGCGCCGAAATCCACGAATCCGTCGCCCAGACGGTGGGAAAGCTGGCTCAGCAGCGCCTCTTTGCCCGGGCCGGGCAGGTCCATTTTATTGATGAACACGAAGGTCGGGATATGATACCGCCGCAGCAGACGCCAGAGCGTCTCGGTATGGCTTTGGACGCCGTCGGTGCCGCTGATGACCAGCACTGCGTAGTCGAGCACCTGCAACGTGCGCTCCGTCTCGGTGGAAAAGTCCACATGGCCGGGGGTGTCCAGCAGGGTGATATTCGTACTTCCCGTTTTCAGCAGGGCCTGCTTGGAAAAGATGGTGATGCCACGCGCCTTTTCCAGCGTGTCGGTGTCGAGAAAGGCATCTTTGTTATCCACCCGGCCCAGCTTGCGGATGCTGCCCGCGCGGTAGAGCATTGCCTCGGAGAGGGTGGTCTTGCCGGAGTCCACATGGGCAAGGATGCCCACCACCAGCTGTTTTTCGCTTTTTTCTGCCATGTCCGCTGCCCTCACACTGCGCCTGCAATGAGGCCGATGATGAGCAGCGCCCCGCCCAGGATGAGATTCGAGAGCATACTGCAATAGGTGCGCTCTTCGGGTTCCAGCTCCTCGAAGGAGACGATGCGCTCATCGGCAAAGTCCACGATGGACTTGGTGGAGTGGAACTTCTTCTTTTTGCCCATATCCTTAAACTCTTCGCCCAGATGATGGATGGTCACACCGTCCAGACGGAGTCTATTTTTTCGTGAAGTACATATTCATTCACACTGACTCCCGTTTCTTTTTTAAATTT
>ERZ791803.512-NODE-512-length-24241-cov-3.857604_pt1 | contig 24241 bp, 18 predicted proteins | sample MGYA00510307_ERZ791803 | MGnify/ENA primary metagenome ERZ791803 (study PRJEB30046, sample SAMN00791963) | human gut metagenome | study: EMG produced TPA metagenomics assembly of the A metagenome-wide association study of gut microbiota in type 2...
GCAGTTCGGTCTCTCCGCGGAGCACATCGTGGAGGTCGCCAAGGACTTCTGCGGCTAAGAAACGTTTTGTTGCTGAAGTGACGATAACCGGGTGAAAAATCGGGCGATTGAGACTGTGGCCTTACCTAAAGTAATTGCCCTGAAGATTTTTTAACATTATTCAAGAAGAAAGTGGCATGCAAGGGGTTACTTCGGGCCGATCCAGTGACTGCATAAGCAGTTACCGCCGCTGCCTACCTATATCAGGTGGACAACGACGGCAAATAAGGTGAGATTTTATTTGATTTTTGGGCTGGGACAGCAGAGATTATCCAATGTCTGTTAAGTGCCCAATAGTATTTTCTTCTTACAAAATAATATAGCTCTCATTCAATGATGAAACAGCCATGGTGTTTGCCGTGGCTGTTTTTTATTGTAAGTTCCTTTCCGCAGCAGAACTTTGCTGAGCTATGCTGTGGAAATCATCAATCATGGATTGCAGCGTAACTTCTTCCATCGCTTTTTTGACTGCGTCCTCAATCTTATGATAAGGAGTTTTCAGCACCTTGCGGATATTTTGTGCGACCGGACAAGGGCGGCCATCGCAGGGGTGAATTCCAATGATGGAGGTCACGCCATTCGGCTCCAGTGCAGAATAAATTTGGTACAAGGTAATCTGGGACGGGTCGGCGCAAAGCTCTGCGCCGCCGGTTCCGCGAGGCACCGTAATAAGCCCTGCCTTTTTCAAAGCGCTGAGAATGTTGCGGATCACGACAGGATTGCTTCCTGTGCTTTCGGCCAGAAGATTACTGGTTACTTTCGCAATTCCTTTCGCTTCATGGATAAAAATCAGGCAGTGAACCGCAACGGAACATTTCATACTGATCTGCATAGATACTCAATATCCTTTCAAGAATAAACACGTTACAGCTTGATGTAACTATTGACTTTACATCTGATAGGTGCTAAACTAACGAAAGATGTAATTCAATTTATTACAACTAATATTTTATCGGTTCTTGTGAAAAAAAGCAAGAGAGATTGTATCCAGAAAGAGGTTTTCCATGAAAGCGGTCCAGATCAAACGCTACTCTAAAAATATCAACACAACCTTGAATGACATCCCGAAACCCCAGATTTCAGATTCTGAGGTCCTGATCCAGGTAAAGGCAGCGGCAGTCAATCCGGTGGAACTGCTGATTCTGACAGGCAGCGTAAAACTGATTCAGGACTACCCCATGCCGCTTACATTGGGGAATGAATGCTCCGGTATTGTGGAGCAGGTAGGCAGCAAGGTGAAAGGGTTTCAAAAGGGAGACCGGGTCTATACCCGCCTGCCGATTCGCAAAATCGGCGCCTTTGCAGAATATGCGGCGGTAGAACAGGACGCAATTGCCAAAATGCCGGAGGGGTATGATTTCAATACTGCTGCTGCCATTCCGCTGACCGGTTTGACGGCGTATCAAGCCATGGTAGAGGAATTGGAGGCAAAGCCAGGGGAAACCATTTTAATTCCTGGGGGCTCCGGAAGCTTTGGTCAGATGGCGGTTCCTATCGCCAAGGCGCTGGGACTGCGAGTGATTGTAACCGGAAACGCGCGGGCGAAAGAGCGCTTTTTGGCCATGGGAGTTGACCGGTATCTTGATTACAAGACAGAAAACTATTGGGAAGTATTGTCTGATGTGGACCATGTCATCGATACCCTGGGCCCCGATGAGTTTGACCATGAATTGGCGGTGCTGAAAAAAGGCGGGCGGTTGGTGAGCCTGCGGACCGGCCCCAACAAAGCGTTTGCTCTGCGCCATCAGTTTGGCGGCCTGAAGAAACAGATGTTCACTCTGGCGGGTAGTAAATTTGACAAGGCGGCTCAGAAGCAGGGCAAGGAATATCGGTTTGTGTTTGTCCGTTCCAATGGAGCACAGCTGCAAAAAATCACCGAGATCGTGGAGAAGAAGCAGATCAAGCCTGCCGTTGACGCTCGTATCTTTTCTCTGAATCAGGCCAATGAGGCATTGCAGCTTGTGGCTAAGGGCCAGCTCAATGGTAAAGTTATGATCCAGATGTGAGAGTGGGTGAAATACAATGAAATTGTCTATTCCTGTTGCGGAAACTGTTCAAAAACGGCACAGTGTCCGCACCTATGAGAATAAGCCCTTGCTGCCCCGAGATCGAGAAGCCCTGCTTATGTGTATGAAACAGCTGGATAATCCCTTTGATGTCCCTGTTCATACATACATCATTGATCAGAAACTGAATGCAGATGGTGAAAAGCTGGGAACCTACGGCGTCATCAAGGGAGCAAGTACTTTCCTGGGAGTCTCCGTTCCGGATACAAAGCTGGCACCGGTGGCGGCCGGATATGAATTTGAAAATCTGATTCTGTCAGCTACTCATATGGGACTGGGTACGGTGTGGCTGGCAGCCACCTTTAATCGAGACGGCTTTGCTTCTGCCATGAAAATTCCAAAGGAGGAACTGTTTCTGGCGATTTCACCGGTAGGCTATCCCGCAGCCAAACGCAGCCTGACGGAAAATCTGATGCGCTCCACGATGAGATCTTCTTCCCGAAAAGAGTGGAAAGACCTATTCTATCAGAAGGATTTTCGTACTCCGCTTACCAAGGACATGGCCGGAATTTATGCTCAGCCGCTGGAAATGGTGCGGTTGGCTCCCTCGGCGAAAAATGCACAGCCTTGGCGGGTGCGTAAAACCGAAAACGCCTATCACTTTTATGCGGATTATAAACCCGAACTTTCTAAAGAAGAAAAAATCATCAAACAGGTGGATCTTGGGATTGCCCTGTCTCATTTCCATCAGACAGCTTTGAAGCTGGGGTTGACTGGAGCCTTTGAACAGATGCCCCAGGAAGATGAAAAGCTTCCTGAGAACATACATTACATGATTTCCTGGCGTATGGCCGAGTAAAAGGAGGATGTTCAGATGAAACTTTATAACATCGTGTTCAGTCCTACGGGGGGAACGAAAAAGGTGGCGGACTGTTTAACCGGCGCACTGGAGGGAGACGTAACCACCGTTGATCTGACAGACAGCAAACAGGATTTGAACACCGTTTCGCTGACAAAAGAGGATGCAGCGGTCATTTCCGTGCCGTCCTACGGTGGCCGTGTGCCTGCTGTGGCGGCAGAGCGGCTGGGTGTAGTGCATGGCAACGGTGCCCGGGCCATCCTGGTTTGTGTCTATGGCAACCGTGCCTATGAGGACACGCTGGTAGAACTGGAAGATGCCGCAAAGCAGGCTGGTTTTCAGGTGATTGCAGCCGTTGCCGCCATTGCGGAGCATTCTATCGCCCGTCAGTTTGCCGCCGGTCGCCCTGATGCACAGGACATAGCACAGCTTTCCGATTTTGCTAAGCAGATTCAGCATAAGCTCTCCGAGGCAGATACTTCAGAACCTGCGATCCCCGGCAATCGTCCTTACAAAAAAGCCGGCGGAGTCAGTATGGTACCCAAAGCGACAAAAGAGTGTACCAACTGCGGCGCCTGTGCAGCAGCGTGTCCTGTACAGGCCATCGACAAAGAAAATCCCAAAAAGGTGGATGAAAAAGCGTGTATCTCCTGTATGCGCTGCATCGCAGTATGTCCCCATGGTGCCCGCAAGGTCAATCCGGTCATGCTCTCTGCGGCCAGCCTGATGCTAAAGAAAGTTTGCTCTGAGCGGAAGGAATGTGAACTGTTTCTTTGATGCCGGGAAATGGCTGTTGGCAGCCTTGCCCTCTGCGGCGGCGCCTGAAATGCACAGGAAAAATCTTTAAGTGTTATCCTTCGCCATTCGCCTAATGAACAAAAAACTCCCGTCTGATTTCTGGTAGAAATCAGACGGGAGTTTTACATATACCCATAAACCGGCAGCGAACAGTTGATTTCTGCACCGAAGAACAAGTCAATTTGCGGCAACTACCTCCCCGTGACCTGATAGCGGCGATAGGAACACCAGCACAGTCCTCCGCACAAAAGGGTCAGCAGCGCATACAGCAGAAAGCTGAACTGGAGGGCGTTAAACTGGAGCGGGCCCAGGGTGACCAGGTAGAAGTCCTGTAAGGTGGCCAGGCTGATGCGGAAGAAGGGCAGGTAGCTGGAAATCTGCTCGGCTACACGGCCCCACCCGTAAAACAGGTCCAGCAGGCAGAGTCCGGAGAGAAGAAAGGGTACCGCCAGGGCAGGAACCGCATTTCGCAGAAGTTCGGAGAGGAACATGACCAGAGACGCGGTCAGAATGCAGGCCAGGACCAGCAGGGCCAGAAGGAGCAGGACAAACCCGCCCATGGACAGGTGCAGAGGGAAGGACGTGCCCTTTGACCAGAGCTGGAGGGCGGTGGAAAAACCGTCCGGCCCATAGAGCACACAGTACAGCAGCACATACAGCCCGGAAAAGACCAGGGACAGCCCTGCCCCAAAGCTGGCCCCCACAGCCCACCGGGCCCAGAAGGCCACGGTCTTGCCTCGGACGCTGGACAGCACCAGCTGGTCGGTCCGGGCCCGGTGCTCCTGAGAGAAGAGACGGCACAGGCACACCGCTGTCAACAGCACTGTCACCTGGCACAGCAGGCCGCAGTTTTGCGCCATGGCCTGCCATCCCCCGGCGTAGTCCAGAGTCAGGGGGGCCAGAGTGCTGGCCATCTCCTGCCAGTAGATCTTCTCCTGGGCGGTCAGGGGAATGAGGACGGGATTAAAGGTGCGCAGATAGCTGACATAAAACCCCTCCGCAGTGATGCCGGTGCGGTCCTCCATGATGTTGAGATAGAGAATGGGAGAGTAGGAATTGAGATTCCACATCCGTGTCCCGGACGCATCGTCGCGGTATTGTCCAATCAGCTCCTCCATCAGCGGCTCGTCCAGTTCCTGGCCGGCTAGGGCGCGCATGGAGTCCCGGCGCAGGGCCTCCACCTCACAGTAGGGCCGGGAGAACTGCTCCACGGAGTTGGTCTGGGCATCGTAGCGGTAGTAGTAGCCGGTGCCATAGAAGGTCAGCAGGCTCCAACCGAATAGCAGCGCTGCCCCCAGCAGCACGGAAACCAGAAAGAGCCGCTGCCCCAGGACCTTTTTCAGCTCAAAGACATAGAGGGTTCCAAATCCCTTCATCCTGCCACCTCATTCCTTCTCCACTGCGTGGCGCCGGCAGAGCCACAGGCAGGCCGCCAAAAACAGAAGGGTCAGCACCCCGTAGAGCAGGATGCTCACCGGGATGCAGTCCAAGGGGGTGTCTCCCAGCCAGACCAGACGCTGGTCCAGAAGAAAGTTTTTGGACAGACGCTGGATGGGCAGATAGCTCCAGATCTGAGCCAGAAGCCGGTTGTAGGCGTAAAAGGAAAAGAAGGGCTCAAACAGCAGGGAAACCAGCAGCAGGCCCAAAGGAAGGGCCAGGGCGGGCACCGCCCGGCGAAACAGCTTGGACAGGAACAGAGCCAGGGCGGCGCAGCACAGATTGACCAGCAGGCTCATGCCCACGGTGACCAGCACCGCCTGTCCCGCCTCCATCACGCGGCTGCTGGCGCACAGGCCGGTGTTCCCGTGCCCCGGCCGCAGATCGGTCAGCGACAGGATCTGGATGGGAGTGTGAAACCCGTCCGTCCCGTGGACAAAGAGCTGGATGGCAGTGGTGAGGACAAACAGCAGCAGGATCGTGCCGCAGGCCACACTCGTCCCTGCTGCCAGCCGGGCCAGAGTCAGGGGCCGCCGTCCGTACCGGGCGCTGGTGAGCATAGGCCAGGTCTTGTACACGTGGTCGTCGGAGAAACTGCCGCACAGGCTGAGAAAGACAAAGGCCACCGTCATCAGGTTAAGCCAGTAGGCCAGGGACAGGATGCCGCTGTACCCTTTGGCATAGGCCAGGGTGAAGGGGATCTCCAGCCCGCTGCGCTCCTGGTTCCAGTACCCGATCTCCGCCTGGGTGAGAGACTGAGCCCGGTATTCCTCTTCCTGCCAGCCCCCCATGGTCTCATAGGCAAAGTCGGCCAGATTGTCCTGCCCCTCATAGATGGGATTGATGCCCATCTCCATCTGGCTGTCGGTCACAAGAAAGTGGTTGAGCATAATAAAGGTGGGCGGGTCGTTTGGGTCTGCAACCTTCTGGTAGTAGCGGTTCATGTCCCGGACGGAGTCAGACGCCTGGTTGTCCAGCAGCGTTCCCGTATCCTCCTGAGAAAAGCGGCGCTCCAACTGGATGGCCTCATAGCGGCTCACCGTGTCAAAGACCAGCTCCCCATTTTCTACGTAGATCACATCGTCCGGCTCCCAGAGGGGGCTCAGGTTGAGAAAGAGGGTCACCGCAAGGATCAGTACAAGGAGAACGGGCACATAGGGCCGCAGGAAGATTTTCTTCAGCTCGTAGTGATAGAGGGAGCCAAACATCCTTACATCCCTCCCCCTTCAAACTGCTGGAGATAAAATCCCTCCAGGTCCTGGGGCGTGTCGGCCGCGCTGCCGTCGTAAATGAACTGGCCGTCCTTCACCATCAGGATGCGGCCCGCGATGTGCTCCACGTCGGAGACAATGTGGGTGGAGAGGAGCACGATGCTCTCCTTCCCCTGCTCCTCAATGAGGGTGCGGAAGCGGACCCGCTCCTTGGGGTCCAGCCCGGCGGTGGGTTCGTCCAGGATGAGAAGCTTGGGCCGGTTGAGCAGGGCCTGGGCGATGCCCAGACGCTGCTTCATGCCGCCGGAGAAGGTCCGGATTTTCTTGCGGGCCACCTCGCCCAGTCCCACCACCTCCAGCAGCTCCAGGCTGCGCTCCTTGGCCTGCTTGCGCTCCATCCCCTTCAGGGCGCCTAGGTAGAGGAGAAAATCCAGGGCGGAGAAGCTGGGATAGTAGCCGAAATCCTGGGGCAGGTAGCCCAGCACCGCCCGGTAGCCTTCCGTGGACACGTCCAGACCGTCCAGGGAGATGGACCCGCTGGTGGGGCGCAGAATACCGCACAGCATCCGCATCAGGGTGGTCTTGCCCGCACCGTTGGCACCCAGAAGGCCGGTGACCCCCGGCTTTAAGGTCAGGCTGATGCGGTCCACGGCAATTTTGGGGCCGTACTGCTTGGTGACCCGGTCAATGTTCAGTTCCATACCAATTCCTCCCCGCAAAACAGATATCGTCTATATTCCCAAATCATCAAAGCCAACAAGAGCAGAGTAACCCATGCATAGCCCGCCCCCTGGAAAAGAACAGGGGGCTTTTCCTGCCACATGGAGCACAGCACGCTCACCGCCGCCGCAGTCCCCGCGCACAGATATACCGACTCACTCCCCCGGAACCGGCGGGTGATTATCAGACAGAGCAGAGAGGTGAGGCAGTAGGGGCATAAAAGGTAGAATCCGGTTTCTGCCAGGGACAGCTGCCCCCACCCCGTCATCAGGGGAAACAGGGCGCACAACAGCAGCAGATTTCCCAGCCCCAGCAAGGTCAGCCGGGCCAGCAGCAGGGTTTTCAGGGAAAAGCGAGAGGCCATCTCCAGTTCTTCCATCCGGCAGCGGGCGGAACGGTGAAGCTCCGTCACCGTGGACAGGGCGGCAAAGGGAAGCAAGACGGATACCAGCCGGACCTGCTCGGGCAGCCGGTTTTTCATGAGAAACAGGGCGGCGGCAAAGATGACCACCGCCAGCAGCCAGCTCCAGGGGCGAAGGTAGAAGAGCTGGGAAAACAAAAATTCCCCGGTGGACAGCCCCGGAGGCTCCAGCCGCTCCAGGAAGGCTCCCTTCCTCTGGGGAGCGGGGGGCTCATACAGGAGGGAAAACGCCTCCTTCCACTTCCGGTTACCCATAAAAATCCCTCCAATCAAATTGACGCTGCAGGTTTCGTAAAATCTGTTTTTCCCGGCGGTAGACGGCAAAGCGGGACATGCCAAGGATCTTTCCCACCTGAGCTGCAGAGACCTCGTTGGTGTACCGCAGAAAGATCAGGTCCCGGTCCTCCTCCGGCAGCTGTTCCAGGGCCTGCTCCAGGGCAATGCGGACGGTGTGCAGATCGTCCTTATCCTCTGCGGCGCAGTCCTCCGCCTGTTCCAGCGGCAAGGCCTGCTTGGTACGGTAAAAATCGATGCACAGATTGCGGGCGATGGTATAGAGATAGGCCGTCTGTTTTTTGATCTCACTGACATCTCGGGTGCGCAGAAAGCGAAGAAAGGCCTCCTGGGTCAGATCCTCCGCCGTCTGGGGGTGGCGGGTCTTCATATAGCAATAGCGGTACAGCTTATCGTAAAGTTCTTCCAAATCCATGGGAACCGCCCACCCCCTTTCATTTGATATAACGGCTGACCAGGTCAAATTGTGCGGAGAAAAAACGATAATCTTGCCCTATTATAAAAAAGAGCTGTTTTTGGGTCAAACACGGGGCAAAGCAGATGGGTTCAAGAAAAATGAGAAGAGGAAAGGACCGCCATCTTGGAATAGATGGCGGCCTTTTTATGCCTAAAAAGCGATGGCGGCATTGTGAGAAAGTTTTTCTGCGAGAAGTGTCCAAAATCGTAGATTTCTATCGTAGTAGATTATAGAAGGGGATTATTGGGGGTGATGTTGTGGGAAACAGGATATCCCTATCGATACTATGCAGGCAAAGTAAGTGTACCTTGAAATCAGCTGATTGCCGAGCGGCAGCATACGAAAGGATGAAGATCATGAGAAAATTCTTGGCCTGTTTCCTCGCCGCAGTACTGACCCTTAACACCGTGGTGTTGGCTGCCTGTGCAGAGAGAAAACGTAACGACGAGGATGCCCTGTGGCGGAAAGAAATAGTTTTGAGGATGGAGGGGATAATCAAGGACTGCTGCATCAGTTCTGATGATTCTCTTGTATCACCGATGATTTGGAGAAGAAAGGGACTTGGGGAAGCCGAAGAGAGGCCGCGTGACCAGGGGTAACGGTTTTTGGTGCTACCCCGGCAAAATCAGGCTTAAAAAACAATCAAAGCCATAACAGAATATCTCAATAAGCATCCTGAGATAGAAACAAATTCTTGAAATGCCCGCTGCACCTTAGGGAAAGAACAGTGTGCAGCGGGCTTTAGAACTTTCGATATAAAGCTGCCTATCATCTGGCAGATTAGTTTTTGACTTTGTTTTTGGGTTGGAATAATAAGAAGTAGTGGTTGTGTTACTTTGGCCGAAGTAGACGGAAGAAGCCAGGGTATTTCCACGATTGCAGCTGGGCCTTGATGCTTTTAGCAGTATTAGCCACAAGATTTATCTTGTTGATTTTCCAGAAATTTGTTGTTGGACATTGTTGTCTGGTGATGTTAGTATAATTTCGACCAAAGAAATAAGGGTTACTTCCTGGATTATTTGGATTTTATATACAAGCTAACATAAAGAGTACATGAAAATTACAAGATACAAGGGGGAATTAAGTATGTCGCATTATCTGGAAAAGATTTTCCCCGCGTTTTTGGAGATTCGAGACAAGACGCTGAGGGAGCAATCATGCCGTGCCATGGAACTAGCAATACAAAAAGGGGGCTGGACCTATGAGACGCTCTCGCTCTGTCCAGTTACTCTCAATTGGAAAAACTGCGATGTATCATGGATTGAGCATGTTACTGATGTGACAAAGCTGTGTATCCTGGAATTTGCTGCACTGGAAAAATATTATCGGCGTCATGGTGCATTGTTTCGCCGAGATGTTGTGGTAGCAGGTGCCTTACTGCACGATATCGGAAAGCTGACTGAGTTTGTGCTGAAAGATGGGACTGTGGGCCACAGCGACAACTTTGAGCTGATGCGCCATCCCTTGTCTGGTGCGCTGCTGGCGTCCCAAGCAGGACTGCCAGATGAAATTGTTCATTTGATTGCTACCCATTCTTTTGAAGGAGATCGTTCCTATCAAACTGCAGAATCGTTCTTTGTCAGAACAATCGACATGTTCGTATTTCAAAATTCCGTTGCGGGTTTGGAGAAGAAATAGTCACGTTGATTGACCACATGCTCAAGGGGAGAAATCCCATGCCAAGAGAAAAATAAAAAGGAGAGTGTATCATGAAAGAGTGGAAAAGAGTTTTGGCTTTATGTACAGGTGCCACATTGAGCATATCGCTACTGGCTGCTTGCAGCAGTAGTTCAGGAAGCACTGCCTCTGGCAATAGCAGCGGAACGAACACCTCAGACGGAGGTTGGCAGCCGGAACGTTCTATCACGATGTTAGTGCCCTGGAGTGCCGGCGGCGGCTCTGACCTGGCAGTCCGAACTCTGGTTCCCTATCTGGAGGATGACCTGGGTGTGAGCATTACTGTGGTCAACTCCACCGGTGCAAATGGATGGATTGCCTGGAATGAACTGCTCAACTCTGATCCAGATGGATATACCATTGCTCAGATGAATATTCCTACCGTTTATTCCGGATACCTGGATCCGCAGCAAAATCGAGACAACACTTTGGATGATTTCGCATTGGTTGCCAATGAGATCAGCGATTGGGGCTGTCTGGTTATTAAAGCAGGTGACGAGCGTTTCCCCGATTTGGAGAGCTTTGTCAACTACGGTTTGGAGAATGAGATTCTGGCCGGTGATAACGGCGTGGGAACCAACAAGCACCTGCTGGCAGAGGATCTGAAGGACCAGCTGGGCCTGAAGATCACCGAAGTGCACCAGGCCGGTTGGAGTGATACCTATGCGGCTATTCTCGGCGGCCACATTGATGTGGGCTGGGGTTCTGTAGGCGAGACTCTCCAGGCCTACCAGGATGGCGAAGTGGATATTCTGTGCGTTTTTGCTACTGAACGATCCTCTCTGCTGCCTGATGTCCCTACCTTCAATGAGCTGATGCCCGAATACGATATTACCTCTCCTTCTGACCGAGGCTTTGCTTTGCCTGCCGGAGTGGACCAGGCGGTTTATGACCGCTGGGTCGAGGCCATGGACAATGCCATCAATAATCCTGAGTTTGTTGAGGATATGGAGGCATTGGGTCAGGCCGTCAACTACATGGGTGGAGAGGAATACACCGCCTATGCAAAGGAACAGGAGCAGCAAATGGCTAAATTCTCTGATATCCTCGGCTGGTCTTAAACGGAACAAACCGCTCGCCCCGCCGCATGTCTTTGGCTCCGGCGGGGCTATATTTATGATGAAAGGAGCTGGTACGGTATGAAATTGTCAAAGATCCATATTGACGTATGGATGGGGGGACTGCTAATCATTCTTTCAGCAATCTTCTATATGATGGCAGAGCAGTTCAGCAATCCTGAAGCAGCCACTTGGCCCAAATTGATTCTGGTATGCATTATTATCCTGTCTGTAATGTTGGTACTGCATGGGATAAAGCTGACTCAGCAGAATGCGGAACCAGGAACGATTCCAGTTAATGTCTTGAAAGGTCCCGCAGCTACCATAGTGATGGTTGTTCTTTATGCCATTGTTATGAATTTCTTTGGGTATTTTGTTTCTACCGCGATTTTCCTTCCACTGTCTATGTTTATTTTGGGTCAGCGTAACTGGAAGGCAATTATCGGTGTGACTGTAGGACTGGAAGTATTTATCTATGTCCTGTTTGTAATGCAGCTTCAGCTGCGCATGCCATAATTTTTTGGAAAGGAAAGAGGGAATAACCTATGATCCAAGAAATCATTGCTAACTTTTCTTCTGTCCAAGTGTGGCTGGGGCTTGCGGTAGGCGTTATCGGAGGTATGATCATCGGTGCCATGCCTGGCCTGAGCGGCGGTATGGCGATTGCCCTTCTGCTGCCCGTCACTTATTCTATGGAACCGGTAGCTGCTCTGGTCATGCTGATGGCCATTTATACGGCGGCCATGACCGGTGGTTCCATTTCCGCTATCCTGCTGCACACTCCCGGTACTCCGGCCAATGCAGCCACTGCTATGGAAGGTTATCCCCTTACGCTGCAGGGGCGCGGACTTGAGGCAGTAGGTATGTCTATGCTCTCATCCGGTATTGGCGGACTTGCTAGTGCCATAGCCCTTCTCGTTATTGCACCCCCGCTGGCGCAGGTGAGTTTGATGTTCAGCGAGCCGGAGAACTTCTTGATCTCTATCTTTGGACTCACGGTCATCGGCAGTTTAGCAGGTAAGTCTATCCTGAAAGGACTGCTTATGGGCCTGGTGGGCCTGTTCCTGGCTACAGTGGGTACGGACTCCGTCACTGGCGTTCTGCGTTACACCTTCGGTTCAGACCGCTTAATGAGCGGCATCCAGATGGTTCCCGCCCTGATTGGTTTGTTTACCATTTCCCAGGTCATGGAAAACTGCGAGGACTACAAGAATGCAAACAAGTCCATTCTGGAGCAGAACAGCTCTGAGCTGGGCAAGAAGATGCTGCCTAAGCTGAGAGAAGTGCCACGTTATGTGTGGACATGGGTGGTCTCATCTGTCATCGGCATCGTGGTGGGTATCCTGCCCGGTGCCGGAGGAAACATCGGATCCTGGATCGCCTATGACCAGACCAAAAAGCACTCCAAGCATCCCGAAGAGTTTGGCAACGGATCTCTGGAAGGGCTGGCTGCCTGTGAGACAGGCAACAATGCGGTTACCGGCGGTTCCATGATCCCGCTGATGACCCTGTCCATTCCAGGAAGCCCCAATGCCGCCATTATCCTGGGCGGGCTGCTGATTCAAGGTCTAGTTCCCGGAGCGCGACTGTTCACTACCCAGGCGCCCACTACATACTCCATTCTCATTGGCTTTGCCCTGTCCAACATCCTGATGGTTTTTGTAGGGCTTGCGATTGCCCGCTACGTGGTCAATGTGGTGAAGATCCCTAACTCCATTCTGATGCCGGTAGTAGTCTCTCTGGCGTTGATTGGCTCTTATGCCATCAACGCATCGATGTTTGATGTGTTTGTGGCCATCTTCTTCGGTTTTATTGGTTACCTGATGAACAAGTTCTCCCTCTCTTCTGCTGCGCTGATCCTGGGCTTGATTCTGGGTGGTACTGCTGAGAGTGGCTTGATGCTCTCACTGGTAATGGCAAAAGGAGATGTGCTGGGTTACTACTGCAGCCGTCCCATCTGTCTTATCCTAATTGCTTTAATTATTTTGTCCATTGCTGGCCCGATTATTTCTAACCTGCGCGCAAAGAAGAAATCGGCTGCCTAAAATTTCGGGGCTGATCTTCCCCGAAAGAGGAGAAGTCAGCCCCGATGAAATTTAGATCTCCGATGTCAAACCGTGTGCGATGGTACGGGAGTAGCCGCGGAATACCATGCAAATAGCCTGCACCAAATCCATCACATAGCGGGGAAGAGGAGTGTCTTTTCGGTAGACAAGGTAAAGAATATGCTCTGGAATATCGTTAACCACCGGAAAAACATGGAGTGAAGATCGAAGAGCTTTTAGTTCATCTATTTTCTGAAAGAAAATAATGGGAGATAACAGACCAACTCCAGCTCCCTTTTTAGCTAGTTCATAGACCAACTCTTGTTGTTCACACTCAAATGTGTAATTGGGGTGTGATAACTGCTGAGAGAAAAAACTGTCCAAACCTCTGCGCAGACGGTTGCCTTTCCGAACGGTGATAAACGGCATGTCCAGGATGTCCATTAAATCTACCCCCTGGCGGGAGGTCTGCAAAAAGAGTTCTTGCTGTCCGGGACGATATTGATCCAGCAGGGACTTTGCAATACAGCATTGAACCTTCTCACGGGCCAGCTCAATACGCTGCTGGTTGGGGTTTGTGGGAACATCAAGCCCCAGATAGAGATGGATATTCCCTACCTGCAGCAGATCCTCCAATTTTGCGCTGTTTCCGTCTACCACTTCAATAGCAATGTTGGGGTGGCTAGGATGGTAATAGGTCCATAGCTGGGGCAAAAATACGGAGGCCCGTAATCTGGACGCGCCAATTTTTAGACTTCCACGGCAGTTCTGACTAATATCCGAAAAAGCCGCTCGCATTTTGGCCTCCGCATCCAGAATATGACGGGCGTAGAAGACCATCTGTTCTCCTTCCAAGGTTAGATGGAGAGTGGGGCGCCGCTCAAACAATTGGACGTTATACTCACTTTCCAAACGTTTGATGTGGCTGCTTAGTGCCTGTTGAGTAATGAAGAGGCGGTCTGCAGCTCTGGTGAAGTTCATTTCATCAGCCACAATTAGAAAGTATTCCAGGCTTCTCAAATTCATAGCATTTTTACCCCTTGCACACAAGAAAAATGTGAAGGAAATACGATATTTCTTCTACAAGATATTGTTATTGTAACATAAAAAGTAGGGCCTGAAAAGAGCAACATTTTAGTTAGAATGGAGCATGTGTAATGAGCGTAAGACTTATGGATTGTACACTGCGGGATGGTGCAAACGTAGTGGGGAAAGGATTTTCCGCCGAGATCACAGATCTGGTGCTGGATGGATTGACCCGCTGCGGCGTCCCTATTATTGAATTGGGAAACGCTGGCGGAATTGGGGCCTATGAGGTTGCTGGCTTTACCGACGCCGAGACGGATCAGACCTATCTGAATATCGCCCAAAAGTATCTTGATCGAGGTTCAGAATTAGGGATGTTTCTGAATGCCAAACGATACCGGGAGAAAAATGTGGTACTGGCCAAGGAGAGTGGGCTGTCTTTCCTGAGAGTGGGTGCTGATGCCGGAGATGGGGAGATTGCAGTTCAGGCCATTAAAGATATCAAGAAAGCGGGACTAAAGGCTTTCTACTCTGCAATGAAGGCGTATCTGCTGACCCCTGAGCAGCTGGCCGAGGAAGGCAAAAAGCTGGAACAGGAAGGGCTGGATGAGATTACCATTATGGACTCTGCCGGTACCATGCTGCCTGGACAAGTGGCGGAGTATACTAAGAAGCTGACCCAGGCCGTGTCCATTCCTGTGGCGTTCCATGGCCACAATAATCTTGGCTTGTCTGCGGCCAATGCGGTGGCGGCCTATGAGAATGGGGCGGCTATCTTGGATTGCGGCTTAATGGGAATGGCCCGCAGTGCGGGCAACCTGGCTACTGAAATGTGTGTTGCGATTATGCACCGGTATGGCCAGATGCAGGACGTTGATCTCTACGGTATGCTGGACTTTATTGACAAGCATCTCCAACCTGCTATGGAAGCCTACCACTATCACAACCCGGTCACCCCGCTTGATCTGACATTAGGCTTGTCCGGATGCCATTCTAGCTTTGTGAAAAAATTCCGGACTGTGGCAGAGGAAACCGGTGTCAATCTGTTTCGACTGATTGTGGCGGTATCTGCCGTGGATCAGAAAGCGCCATCTGAAGAACTGATTTATCAGAAAGCTGCACAGCTGAAATAAGGGGGCAACAGCATGACCAATGTGGTATTAGCGGGTACTTATCCAAAACATACTTATGAAAAGCTGCGTGCTGCTCTGCCGAAGGACCAGTTTTCGCTGCGTGTGGTGGATACGCCAGAAGCATATGAGGCCATGACAGATGCGGAGGTGATGATTCTCCGTATTTTTAAAGCGCCGAAGGCTGTGATGGAACGAAACCCAAAACTCCGAATGATTCTTCGGTGGGGAGCAGGCTTTGATTCGGTTGATATTCAGGCAGCCAGCGAACGAGGTATTTTTGTGACGAATACCCCCGGTGCTAACGCCAATGCTGTGTCGGAACTGGCGGTTATGCTGATGCTGGCAGTAAACCGGAAGCTTCTCTGTCATATCCGGAGCCTGGAGCGGGGTGAGTGGAGCAAGAATACCTACCTGGACCGTTCCTTTTGCCTGAATAATAAGTTGGTTGGTATCGTGGGCGGTGGTAACATTGGCCGCCAGGTAGCATTGAAGGTCCAGGCTTTCGGAGCTAAGGTTCAATACTATGATCCCTACCGACTACCTCCAGAGTGGGAAGAGTACTATCATATGACCTATGTGTCTTTAGATGTCCTGATCGAAACTTCCGACATCGTTACACTCCATGTGCCTCTGTTAGACTCCACTCGCCATATGCTGGGAGAAAAAGAAATTGAGAGAATGAAGAACGGAGCGATTATTATCAACACTGCCCGGGGCGGACTCGTGGATGATGTAGCCCTGGCTAAGGCAGTACGCAGCGGAAAACTGGCCGGTGCTGGCCTGGACGGTGTGGAGCGGGAGCCACTGCCTGCTGGAGATGAACTACTGGAAGATCCGAACATCATCGTGACACCGCATGTAGGGGGTGGAACGGCGGATTTGAGTGATGTTATAATTCCTATGCTGTTGGCAGACATCACGGCAGAAGCCGGTGGACAGCAGCCTCCGCATCTGGTAAATAAAAAATTACTTAAATTGGCATAACTTAGATACTATACCCTTACCCAAGAAGCCTTGAAATCCATGATTTCAAGGCTTCTTTTTTGCAAAATAAAAAGTATTTAGATCAGGAACTCTATTACCTATTGCGGTCAGACGGGTCAAGCGGCCAAATCAATGAGTTTAGTTGGACTTTGAAGGCCGACCATAAAAATACACCAATATATTTCCGTTACTGTAAATTCATTGGCTGCAAATGTTGTACAAATGGCGCAAAGATTTGCATAAAAAGCGCGGTCTATTGATGTATTTCGCAAAATCAAGTAAAATGGATTCAACATATTTATGTTGTATCAAATTGCAGAGAGAGGAGGAATACACATCTGAAGATCTAAATGAGAGAGATGGAAAATCGACGTGATGAAGGAGATGAAAAGTTGATGAAGAAAAACATGACACGCATGCTGGCGTGGATTCTTTGTGTGAGTCTGCTGCTGGGAACGCCGGTCATGGCGACGGGCAGCGGAGAGTCCAACACCTCGGACAGCAGTCCCGTCCTGCTGGCTGACATGGGAGACGAGAGCAGAGATATTCCGGTGAAAGACATTACAGTAACCGCCGGAGATTCCTATGGAAGCGATATTCCCCAGAATGTTCTGGACGGGGATGAAGGCACGCTCTGGCACACCAACTGGTACGGCTCCGACCGGAGTACGCACTGGATTACTCTGGATCTTGGAAAAGAGTATCCGGTGGACGGCCTGCGGTACCTGCCCCGCCAGGGAAGCCAGCTCAATGGCACGATTACGAAATATGAGATCTGGGCTAGCACGGATGGCGAGCAGTTTGTAAAGATCGCCTCCGGTGATTGGGCAGCCGACCACGCGTGGAAAAGTGCTTCCTTTACGCCCTATATCATCCGCTATGTGAAGCTGGTAGCTGTGGAAGCCTGTGACGAAGGCGGCGCCAAATTTGCCTCCGCCGCTGAGATCCGCGTGACTCAGGCTGAGGCCGGTGAGACTTATACGGCGGACAGCTTTACCCAGGACTCCCACGGGGGCTGGCAGGTGGCCAGCGGTACCGGCACCATGACCTTCACTGATGACAGCCAAATGGAGCTGTGGGGCAAGGGCGACACCGGCAACACCGCCTATTTTGATGAGCAGTCCTTGGAGCTGGCCGATGGCTATGTGGAAGCCACCATCACTCCGGTGACCAATTCCCGGTTTGCCCTGCTCTACCGGTATACCGACAGCACCCACTACACCGGCATCAGCTATGACAACGGTTCCTGGGGCTGGTGCGGCAACGGCGGCAACAAGTGGGGCAGCCTGACCGCCGATGCTTCTTATGCTGTGGAGGCGGGCAAGACCTTTACCCTGCGGCTGGTCTTCAGCGGCGCGGATGTAAAAGTGCTGGTGAACGGCGAACAGGTGGCCCACGGCACCATCAACGATCCCGATATCAGCCAGAAGGCCGGCTATATGGGCTTCCGGATGTGGGGCGACGGCGATGACAACAACCGGGGCCATATTAAGGTCAGCAAAGTAGAGATGGGGACCATGACCGCCTCTGAGCTGCCTGAGCCGGAGGAGCCGGTAGAGTCCGTGGACGAGAAGGACGAGGACGGCAACTACCTGGTCACCTTCACCGACGCCTCCAAGCGGGGCGAACTGGCCCTTAAGTCGGGTGACGGCACTGTCACTTTCCAGGATGGAGAGGGCGCCAACGGCTACGCCACCGTGTCTAAGGTAGACGGAACAACGACCAAGGCCCTCTTTATGGTGGGGCGTTCCCCCAAGGTGGAGAATGGTTTCCTCCAGGCTGACGTGACCAACCTGTCCGGCGGCCGCCTGGGTCTTGCATTCCGTATTCAGGATAACGGCGATTATGTCAGTGTCGTCTACGATGTGGGCACCTGGCAGATTACCAAGAGCGGCAACCAGGTGGCATCCTTTGAAGGCGGCGCCTGGAACAAGAACGAGACCAAGAACCTGCGGGTGGACTTTGCCGGCACCAAGATCACCGTTACCATTAACGGCAGCCGGGTCTTCTCCCAGGATATTCCCGGTCTGGCCGGCACTGGTTCCGGCAAGGTAGGTGCGGTCGTCTGGGGCTATGACTCCGGCGACAACCAGGGCAAGGCCAAGCTGGACAACATCGTGGTGGGCCAGCGGGTGGCCGTGGAGCTCAGCCCCGAGGAGTACTCTTTAAGCTATGCTGAGGCGGGTACTACCGACATGACCGTCCGTCTGGGCGAGACCGCAGAGCAGAACCCCCTGACCGCCATCAAGCTGGGTGAACAGGAACTGGGAAAGGACACCGATTACACCGTGTCCGACAATGCCGTCACCCTGAAGGGTTCCCTCATCACCGAGGAGATGAAGCAGGCCGGCGGCACCACCTTTACCTTTGTGTTTGAGGATGGCTTTGAGGCTTCTTTCCATGTTCTGATCCAGGCCAAGCCTCAGGAGAATCAGGTCAACTACGTCCGGGACTTCTCCACCGACCCCACCCAGGGTGAAAACCCCATGGCGGTCCTCTCCGGCAGCGCCAACCTGCGCTACGACGGGGAGAAGAAGGCCCTCATCATCTCTAACGCGCAGAATGCCTTCCTGGTGGACCAGAGCGCCCCTCAGCTGAAGAACTGCGACGTGGAGTTCACCTTCAACCTGACCACCGACTCGGGCAGCTTTGCGGCCCTGGCCCGGTATAACGAGGGCAGCTATGTGGCCATGGGCCCCGATTCCAGCTCCGGAATTTCCTGGTCCGCTACCTCCAACTCCGGCAGCATGGGCCTGCCCAACTATGAGGACGGCAACCAGATGTTCGGCAGCCGCACCGTGCCCTACACGGTTCGGGTCCGCTTCCTGGAAAAGACCGCTGTGGTATGGGTGGACAACTATGAGATGTGGTCCGGACCTGTGGACTGCTTCAACGGCGGCAACGGCCTGGCCGGCATCCTGGTGAAGGGCGCCACCATGGAGCTGCTCAGCTTCAAGGTTACCTCCGTGGATATGCCTGTGGCGGAGAGCCAGACCGGAGCCGAACACACCATCCAGTCGGGCAAGATGTCCGTGGTTATGGACGAGAGCTTCCCCCGAGTCATCAAGTACACCCTGGACGGCAAGACCCTCAACGGCCAGGAGATCCCCTACTATGTGGTGGAGCTGAACAACAAGGAGTACAAGCCCCAGGTCACCTCCCAGTTTACCGACAGCACCGCTACCTACCACATGACTGTGAATGTGTCTGAGAACCAGACCGTCACCTTTGATGTGGTGTTTACTGTCACAGACAATGTGCTTCAGATGAAGCTGAAAAACATCGACGACAGCGCCTATCACCTTTATAACATCAACTTCCCGGTCCATAGCCTGGTGTCCGTATCCAGCGCGCAGGCCGGAGCCGAGCTGCGGACGGCCAATTACAGCACCAGCGAGGTGCGCCAGGATCTGACCACCCAGCCCGCCAGCGATATGTACGAGTCGGCTTCCATCGTGGTCATCAGCAACAACGAATTGGCGGCCAGCGTCAACAACGAGAGCTACAACGGCCACCGCGGCATCTCCTACCAGACCATGCGCAATGGCGACCACACCACCACCGGCCTGTGGAGCACCGGCTTCCCCTACCGCGGCCTGGACGACGAGATCATGTTCTCTGAGCCCTGGGTCAAGGTAGCTGTTACCGGCGACCGCAACCAGGACAACAAGGTAGACTACCAGGACGGCGCCATCGCCCGCCGGGATGACTGCCAGAAGGACGGTCAGAAGGCCGATGCCTACGGCTACGAGACGGTGATGGGCAGCTACAACACCATCGCCATGGACGTGGGCAGCGCCGCCCAGTATCCCTTCCTGCGCATCCTGGACAACATCAAGAAGATGTCTCTGGGCCTGGATAACTTCCCCCAGACCGTTATCATCAAGGGCTACAACGGCCAGGGCCACGACTCCAACAACAACGACTTTGCCAATTACAATGAGGCGGCCGGCGGACTGGAGGATTTCAAGACCCTGCTGGAGCTCTCTGAGGAGTACAACACCAACATCGGCATCCACATCAACGAGACCGAGACCTATCCGGAGAGCGCCACCTATGGCCGTCTGGCCACCTCTCTGGGCGGCTGGCCCTGGTACGATGTGGCCCGCCTGATCCATCACGACAACGACTCCCTGGATAAATCTGCCCAGGGTATGGCCGGCCGTCTGAATCAGCTCAACGAGGACACCGAGGGCATGCTGGACCTCATCTATGTGGACGTGTACCACAAGACCCGCTGGCCCATGTACACGCTGGTCAGCAAGATCAACTCCATGGGCATGGCTATGGCCACCGAGTACCCCAGCGCCGTGGACCAGCACAGCGTCTGGGCCCACCATGTGGGCGGCCACGTCACCCAGGACAGTCAGGCAGGCAACCTGATCCGGTTCGTCAACAACCAGTATCAGGACATCTTCGGTTCCAGCAGCCTGTTCCGGGGCACCAACCGGGTCTCCGGTATCAACGGCTGGCAGAATGCCTCCGACTATAATGGTTCTCTGGAGCACTTCTACACCAGCGTCCTGCCCAACCGCTTCCTGGTGCAGTATCCCATCATGCAGTGGGAGAGCACCGACAAGGTGGTGCTGGGCGAGAATCTCAACGTAGTCACCAAGATGGAAAATGGCACCAACGTCATTACCCTGGACGGCAATGAGGTGGCCCGCGGCAACAAGATCTTCATCCCCTTCACTGTGGATGGGGTGGAAAAGATCTACCACTGGAATGACCAGACTGGAGATACCACCTGGACCCTGCCCAAGACTTTTGAAGGCCAGACCAGCGTGAAGGTGTTCCAGCTCTCCGACCAGGGCCGCACCAATATGCAGGTTGTTGAGGTAAAGAACAACCAGGTCACCATCCATGCCACCGCCAAGACCCCCTATGTCATCTACAAGGGGGATGCCAATGTGGATGTCACCGGCAGCCTGACCAGCTATGACTGGGGCCAGGGCGGCCTGGTGAAGGACCCCGGCTTTGACAGCTTTACTCCCGGCTACGGCTGGACGGTGGAGAACGCCCAGTTCTGGGACAACGACCATGAGAATACCTATCTGGTGATGAACGGCGCCCAGGACGGCTCCGCCACCCAGACCATCTCCGGCCTGACTCCCGGCAAGACCTATCAGGCTTCCGTGTGGGCGGAGGTCAGCGGAAAGACGGCCTCCATCACCGTCCGCGACGGGGATACCCAGTTGGCCACCAACTACATGACCCAGAGCAATGTGGTCTACGGTATCCACCACACCGACAAGTATCAGCGTTACCTCCAGCGGATGTGGGTGGAGTTTACTGCCCCCGAGAGCGGTACCGTCACCCTGGCGCTTACCGGAACCAATGGCACGGGCGACAGTTCTTACGTCCACTTCGACGACGTCCGCATCGTGGAGCACACCCCCAGCGATCCCGGTTCTCACACCTACTATGAGGACTTCGAGAACACCACCGAGGGCTATGGAATCTTTGTTTCCACCGAGTCGGACACCAGCCACCTCTCGGAGACCAACGATCCCTATACCTTTGATACCATCGACGGCAGATTCTCTCTCAAGACCAGAGCGGGCGACTACTTCCGCACCCTGCCCCACACTCTGCGTCTGCAGCCCAACACCAAATATACCATTGGGCTGGAGTACATCGCCGGCAGCGCCGGACAGGTCTTTACCCTGGCGGTGAAGTCGGATAAGGCTGCCGCGGCTCAGGATACGGCCAATGCCGTGGTGGGCTCCATCCAGTGCTCCGCTGTGGGCAACTGGGGTGAGAACGCACCTGTCACCCTCACCTTCACCACCGGCAACTACGATGACTACTATGTGGACATCACCAAGTCCGGCAGCATCTCTGAGTACGCCATCGACAACTTCTATGTGGATGAGATCTCCGAGGCCTCCAAGGACAGCCTCCAGGCTCTGTACACTCAGTGCCAGGCCCTCACCCAGGCCGACTACACTCCCGAGACCTGGGCTGTGCTCACCGAGAAGATGACTGCCGCCAAGACCGTTCTGGACAAGGCGGACGCCTCTCAGCAGGAGATCCAGCAGGCGCAGGATGCCCTCCAGGCCGCCAAGGACGCCCTGGTGGCCTACGCCAAGGCGGAGGATCTGGAGCGGCTCCAGGCCGTCATCACCGAGATGGAGGCAGTAAAGCCTGACTACTATCATCAGGACGAGCAGTGGACCGCCTTCCAGAACAAGATCACCGAGGCCAAGGCCCTCAAGGAGACCGAGAAGGTCACCGTGCCCCAGGTGGACGACATGATCCAGGCCCTGCGGGACGCTAAGAGCGCCCTGAACAGCCTGGTGGACAAGAGCAAACTGCAGGAGCTGTATGACTTCTGCGCCGCCATTCCCCAGAACGACGTGGTGGACGGCAACGAGCTGGTGGCCTTCCTGAAGGCCCGCAGCGATGCGGAGACCGTCCTGAAGGATGAGACCGCCCAGCAGAGTAAGGTGGACGATACGCTGAAGGCTCTGTCCGACACCTACGAGAAGATCGTTCCCAAGCGCACCACCAACGAAGGCCATACCGACGCCGCCATCGTGACGGAGCTGGCCGCCAAGCTGGCGGAGGCTAAGGCAGTGGAGAACCCCAGCGAGGAGCTGACGGCTGCCATTGCTCTGGCTGAAAAGGCCGGCGAGCGGCTTGCCACCTGGAAGTCCGTGGTGGAGGCCATTGCGGCCCTGGAGGCCGCTATGCCCGGCCAGCCCGAGCAGAAGGTGACGGTCACCTTTGATACCCAGGGCGGCAGCAAGATCGATCCTGTGGAAGTGGAGAAGGGCGGCACCATTGCCCAGCCCGATGCCCCCACCCGCAGCAGCTACACCTTTACCGGCTGGTATCTGGATCAGGAGTGCACCAAGCCCTTTACCTTCAGCACACCTGTGACGGAGAACCTGACCCTCTATGCCGGCTGGCGCTACCAGGGCGGAAGCTCCGGCGGCGGTTCCGGCGGCAGCGGGAACAAGACCGAGACCACGACCAACCCGGACGGCTCTACCACCACAACGGTGACCAAGCCGGATGGCACCGTCACCGAGACCACCAAGTGGCCTGACGGCTCCAAGGAAGTGGTGGTGACCGACAAGAACGGCACTGTGACCACGACCACCACCGACAAGAACGGCAACAAGACCGAAGTGGTAGAAAACACCGACGGTTCCAGCAAGACTACCGTGGACAATAAGGACGGGTCTGGCTCGGTCACCGTGGTGGACAAGGACGGCAGCGTGGTCAGCAAGGCCACCCTGTCCCAGGCCGCCGTGGAGGCTGCCCAGGCAGCGGGCGAGTCTGTGGCGCTGCCTATGCCCCAGGTGCCTGTGACCACCGATCGGAAGAACGCTCCCACCGTTACCGTGAAGCTGCCGCAGGACGACGCGGTTCTGGTGGAGATCCCTGTGGACGACGTTACCACCGGCACCGTAGCGGTGCTGGTCAAGGCGGACGGCACGGAGGAGATCATCAAGACCAGCCTGCCCACCGAAGACGGTGTGGCAGTGACCCTCAAGGACGGCGACACGGTGAAGATCGTGGACAACAGCAAGAACTTTACCGATGTCCCCAACAGCTATTGGGGCAGCCAGTATATTGACTTTGTCACCAGCCGTGAGCTGTTCTCCGGTACCGGAGCAGACACCTTCTCCCCTGACGTCACCATGACGCGGGGCATGATCGTCACGGTACTGGCCGCCTATGACGGTGCCAACACCGCGTCCACCGGCGGGGCCTGGTATGAGGCCGGACGGCAGTGGGCCATGGAAAATGTCATCTCCGATGGCAGCAATATGGAACAGACCCTTACCCGGGAGCAGCTGGCCGTTATGCTGTGGCGCTATGCGGGCAGCCCCGACAGCTCCAGCGACCTGAGCAGCTATGCCGATGCCGGCAGCATCAGCAGCTACGCCCAGCAGGCAATGAAATGGGCAGTTCAGGAAGGCCTGATTTCCGGCGTGGGGAACAACGCCCTGAATCCTCAGGGTCAGGCCAGCCGTGTTCAGGTGGCTACCATCCTGATGCGGTTTATCGAGAGCGGCTTGAAATAAAAAGAAACGTGCAGAGCGCGGACGATCCTATGATCGT
>ERZ791803.520-NODE-520-length-24084-cov-3.357485_pt1 | contig 24084 bp, 27 predicted proteins | sample MGYA00510307_ERZ791803 | MGnify/ENA primary metagenome ERZ791803 (study PRJEB30046, sample SAMN00791963) | human gut metagenome | study: EMG produced TPA metagenomics assembly of the A metagenome-wide association study of gut microbiota in type 2...
TCCACCTGCTTGCCGTCCACGATCTTCTGCTTGAAGATACCCAGCTCATAGCAGATAGAATAGCCGGTGGCGGGGATCTCCAGGGTGGTCATGGAGTCCAGGTAGCAGGCAGCCAGACGGCCCAGGCCGCCGTTGCCCAGACCGGCATCGGGCTCGATCTCAAACAGATCCGAGGCAGAGAAGCCCAGCCCCTCCAGAGCCTCCTTCAGCGTATCCAGAATGCCCAGGTTGTAGGCGTTCTTCTCCAGAGAGCGGCCCATCAGGAACTCCAGGGACAGGTAGTGGACCTGGCGCTCCTGGCCCTCCCACACCTGGTTGCTGGTATTCATCTGGTGGCCGGACATGATGTCCCGCAGCACCAGAGCACAGGCCTTAAACATATGGTTAGGGGTGGCGTCTTCTACGTCCCGTCCAAAATTGCGGTGAAGTTTCCCGATAATCAGTTCGGTAAGCTGGGCCTTAGTATATTCAGCCATGATGTTGCCTCCCGTATCAAAATTCTTAATAGCATTTTTCCTGCCGCAGGTGCGGCACGGGACATATTTTACCATACTACCGTACCCACGTCAAATGCGCAGAGCGCTCCTTGCCTAAAAATGCCAGCGATTCCGAAAAGTTTGGCGGAAATGCTTATGGGAGAAGGGTTTGCCGCCTTGGAAACGGTGATTTTGCTTGTGCAAAATTCGGTGGAAAACTAGTACTTTTTTCTGTGTGCAGGCAAAAAAACCGGACGGACATTTCTGTCCGCCCGGCTGACCAAATTGCTTGCTTAACCTTGGATGCGCTGATAGATATCCAGATACTGCTGGGCCGAATGATCCCAGCTGAAGTCGGCGGTCATGCCTTCCTTCTGAAGGCCGCGCCAAGCTTCCTTATTGTTGTAATAGAGGTCCACGGCCTCGCGAATGACCCAGAGCATGTCATTGGCGTTGATATCGGTGAAGGTAAAGCCGCGGCCCTCGCCGGTGAACTTGTTATAGGGGAACACGGTATCCTTCAGGCCGCCGGTCTCACGGACGATGGGCACAGTGCCGTAGCGCATGGCGATCATCTGGCTCAGGCCGCAGGGCTCGCTCACCGAGGGCATGAGGAACAGATCCGCGCCGGCGTAGATCATGGTGGACAGAGGTCCGGAATAGGTGATCTGCGCGGAGAAACGGCCGGGATACTGCTGCTGGGCATTGCGGAAGGCCTCCTCAAACTGCCAGTCGCCGGTGCCCAGCACCACCATCTGCACGTTCATGCCCATGATCTGGTGGAGCACGTCGGTGACCAGGGAGAAGCCCTTGTGGCCAACCAGACGGGAGATACAGGCAATGATAGGCACATCTGCGTTCTCCTGCAGGCCCACTGCACGCTGCAGAGCCAGCTTGCAGGCCAGCTTGCCCTCCACGGGATCATCCGCGGTAAAGTTGGAGGCCAGACCGGGGTTGGTGGCAGGGTTGTACAGGTCCATGTCGATGCCGTTGAGGATACCCTGGACCTTGCCGCTCTGCTGATTGATGACACCGTCCATACCGTGGGCATAGAAGGGGATCTTCAGCTCATTGGCGTAGGTGGGAGAAACGGTGGTGACGAAGTTAGAGGCCATGATGGCACCCTTCATCAGGTTCACGTCGTCGTGGTAGGCCAGCATACCCTCATTGAAGTAGCTCTTGTCCAGACCGATGACATCCTCCAGCACCTGGTCGCCGTAGCGGCCCTGATACTCGATGTTGTGGATGGTGAACACGCTCTTGGCCCGGCCCAGCTGAGGAATACGGTACTTCTCCTCCAGCAGATAGATGGGCACAAGAGCGGTCTGCCAGTCGTTGCAGTGGATCACGTCGGGCCAGAAGTCCAGCTGGCCGGGAGTCTCGATGACGGCCCGGGAGAAGTAAGCAAAGCGCTCACAGTCATCGAAGTGACCGTAGAGCTGCCAGCGCTTGAAATAGTACTCGTTGTCCACGAACCAGTAGGTCACGCCGTCGCGCTCCAGAGAGAACACGCCGCAGTAAACCTGCCGCCAGGACAGGGTGACGTTGAAATACTTCAGGAAGGTCATCTGGCTGCGCCACTCGCCGCCGATGCCCTCGTACAGGGGGAGAATTACCTTGACCTCATGACCCGCCTGGGCCAGAGCCTTGGGCAGAGAGCCGGCCACATCGGCCAGACCGCCGGTTTTAATAAACGGGGCCACCTCGGAGGAGGCAAACAAAATTTTCATATCAGTTCCCCTTTCCCAGTTCCAGATATTAAGAACAAGCAAACTCCATCCCCGGAAAGCCGGGCGGTACTCCGCCCGGCCCCCGGCGTGATGGAGTTTTACTCAGCTTACACGACCGATTCCTTCGCGATGGCCAGAGGATAGGTGAAGTGGCCCATCAGCATGCGGTCCTGATTGACGGTAACGTTTTTGTCCGCGATGACGTAAGCCAGCGAGGCGCCGCTCTTAACCACGGTACCCTGCATCAGCACGCTGTTGGACACCCGAGCGCCCTTTTCAATGGTCACGCCGCGGAAGATGATGGAATTCTCCACCTCACCCTCAATGCGGCAGCCGTCGGCCACCAGAGAGTGGTTGGACTTGGCCTCGGGGCCATAGTAAGTAGAGGGGTTGGAGCGGTCCTTGGTCCGGATGGGACGGGCGGGGTTGAACAGCTCATCCCGCACCTCGGGATCCAGCAGATCCATGGAGCGCTCAAAGTAGCCGCTCACCGACTGGAAGCGGGCCACATAACCCTTATGCACATAGGACATGAGCTTCAGGGTCTTCAGGCGGGGCTGGAGCACACCGCGGCTGAAATTGTAGATGTCATGGGCGGCGCAGTAGTCCACCATATCCATGAGCAGCTTCTTGGAAAGGATGTAGACCTCCAGGCTCTCCAGAGTCTTGTCGGCGGCCACAGGGTGAACCGACAGGTCGGTGACACGGCCGGTCTCGTCCACTTCCACGTACTCGGAGAAGCGGGGAGCGCCCTTCAGGGTGGGGGTGCAGACCATGGTCACATCGGCACCGGAATCCAGGTGCTGCTGGAAGACCTCGGCCACAGGCAGGTTCACCGCCATGTCGCCCCAGGCCAGGATCACGTAATCCTGGCGGATATTCTCCAGGTAGTCAGCCACACCGGCCAGGGCGTCCATGTTGCCCTTATACTCACCGCCCCGCTCAGCATAGCCGAAGGGAGGCAGGATGCGCAGGCCGCCGTGCTTGCGGCTCAGGTCCCAATCCTTACCGGAACCCACGTGGTCCAGCAGGGACTGATAGCTCTGCTGAACGATAATGCCCACGTCGGGGATACCGGCGTTGACGTAGTTGGAGAGCATGAAATCAATCAGGCGGTAACGGCCGCCGAAGGGCAGGGAGCAGGTGTTGCGGGGACGGGTCAGCTCCCCCAGATTGGCATCAGAGCGGCAAGCGAAGACAATTCCGTGCAGATCGTTCACGCCTGCTCACCTCCTTTCACATCTTCACGAATCATAGCGCTGGGTTTGATCACGGCCTTGGGGCCAACAGTGACTCCACCGGCCACCACGGCAATGCCCCAATCGGGGTCGTCCGAGGGCGGCGCGCCCACGGTGGCCTCCTCCTCAATGACCGCGCCCTCAGCCACGATGGCATAGGACACCACAGCGCCCTTTTTGACCACGGCGCCGGGCATCAGGATGGAGTACTGGATATCGGCTCCCTCCTCCACGGTGACGGAGTTAAAGAGCACCGAGTTCTCCACCACGCCGTCCACGCGGCAGCCGCCGGTGACCAGAGAGTGGGACACCTGAGCGTTGGGACCGGTGACATGGGGAGGCTTAACGGGAGTACGGGCATAGATGGGCCAGCTGTTATCATACATGCTGATACCGCTGTTGATGGCCAGCATATCCATATTGGCATCCCACAGGGAGTTGATGGTGCCTACGTCCTTCCAGTAGCCATGGAAGCGGTAGGTCATCAGCTTCTCACCGGCGGCCAGCATGTTGGGGATGATGTTCTTTCCGAAATCGTTGGAGGAGTTGGGATCGGCCTCGTCATCGATGAGGTACTGGCGCAGCTTCTTCCAGGTGAACACATAGATGCCCATGGAGGCCAGAGTGCTCTTGGGATGCTTGGGCTTCTCCTCAAACTCGTAGACCTGATCGTTCTCATCCACGTTCATGATGCCGAAGCGGGTGGCCTCTTCCAGGGTGACCTCCAGCACGGAGATGGTGCAGGCCGCCTGGGTCTTCTTGTGGAAGTCCACCATGTCGGAGTAGTCCATCTTATAGATATGGTCGCCGGAGAGGATGACCACATACTCGGGATCATACATATCCAGGAATCCGATATTCTGATAGATGGCGTTGGCCGTGCCCTTATACCAGGTACCCTGGTCGCCCTCACGCATGTAAGGGGGCAGGATGTGCACGCCGCCGTCGGACCGGTCCAGGTCCCAGGGCTGACCGGAGCCAATGTAGCTGTTGAGCTCCAGAGGACGGTACTGGGTCAGCACGCCAACGGTATCAATACCGGAATTGACGCAGTTAGACAGGGGAAAATCGATGATGCGGTACTTGCCGCCAAAAGGGACGGCAGGCTTGGCCACATGGCTGGTAAGGGCATACAGACGGCTGCCCTGACCGCCAGCCAAAAGCATGGCCACGACTTCTTTTTTCATACTCTCATTCACCTCTGTTATATTTTAAAGGTCCGCCTTCTGCGAAAGAAGCGCAGGCGAGAGGCTTACGCCTGATCGTCTTTCTTTTTCACGGTCTTGATCGCCTGGGTCTTTTTGGCGGCGGTCCCCGCGTCCTTTGCGCCTTCCGGCTTCTTAACCTTTCCCGAAGTTTTCTTCTCTCCCGCCTTCTCGCTGTCCTTCTTCTTGCGCACGGGAGCCCGGCGGGTGCAGCGATAGATCATCACCGACATGGGCGGCAGATCAATGGTCATGGACTGCTCCTGGTCGTGGCAGGGGATGTCCACACTCTTGATGGGGGCGGTGTCACCCAGGCCCGCGCCGCCGAACTCCTCGGCATCGGTGTTGAACACCGGCGCCCAGGTGCCCGGGAAGGGCAGACCTACCTGATAACCCTTGCGATGGATGGGAGAGAAGTTTACCACCACCACCAGGGGTCTTCCTTCCCGATCCCAGCGCAGGAAGGCCACAGTATTGGCGGTGTTGTCGTCGGCACACAGCCACTGGAAGCCCTGCCAGGAATCATCCTGCTCCCAAAGCGCGGTCTGTTCCAGGTACATGGCGTTGGCCGCCTTGAAGAACTGGTGGATCTGGCGGTGGGGCTCATACTGGAGCAGGTGCCAGTCCAGCGAATACTCATAGTGCCACTCGTTCCACTGACCCAGCTCAGTGCCCATGATGGTGAGCTTCTTGCCGGGGTGAGTGAGCATGTAGGTATAGAAGGCCCGAACACCGGCGAATTTCTCCGCGTTGTCCCCGGGCATCTTGCCCAGGAAGGAGCCCTTCATATGGACCACTTCGTCATGAGACAGAGGCAGAATGTAATTTTCCGAGAAGGCGTACATCAGGGAGAAGGTGATATCCCGATGATTAAACTGCCGGAAGTAGGGGTCCAGCTTGATGTAATGGCAGATGTCGTTCATCCAGCCCATATTCCACTTGAAGTTGAAGCCCAGGCCGCCGTCGCTCACCGGATGGGTCACCTTGGGCCAGGCGGTGGACTCCTCGGCGATCATCAGCACATCGGGATGGGCGGCAAAAATAGCGGTATTCAGCTTCTGGAAGAACTCGATGGCCTCCAGGTTCTCCTTGCCGCCGTGGATGTTGGGCATCCAGGCCCCGTCCTGCCGGCCGTAGTCCAGATAGAGCATGGAGGACACCGCATCCACCCGCAGGCCGTCGGCGTGGTACTCCTCCAGCCAGAACATGGCGTTGGAGAACAGGAAGGAACGCACCTCACTGCGGCCCAGATCAAAGACCTGGGTACCCCAGTCGGGGTGCTCACCCTTACGGGCGTCGGCGTACTCATAGGTGGGTCCGCCGTCAAAGTGGTACAGGCCAAAGGCGTCCCGGGGGAAGTGGGCGGGCACCCAGTCCAGGATGACACCCACGCCGGCCTGATGCAGCTGGTCAATGAGGTACTTCAAATCATCAGGGGTACCGAAGCGGCTGGTGGCGGCAAAGTAACCGGTGACCTGATAGCCCCAGGAGGCATCCAGGGGGTGCTCCATCACGGGGAGCAGCTCCACATGGGTGTAGCCCATCTCTTTCACATAGGGCACCAGATACTGGGCAGTATCCCGGTAGGAGAGGAACTCCCCCTCCCCGGTGCGCCGCCAGGAGCCCAGGTGGCATTCATAAATATTCATGGGACGACGGTAAGGGGCGTTTTTCGCCCGGTGGTCCAACCAGCCCTGATCTCCCCAGGGATACTCCTCCAGATCGTAGATCTTGGAGGCGTTGCCCGGGCGGGTCTCGGCGTGGAACGCATAGGGGTCAGCCTTGGCCACCACCTTGCCGTCGGCACCGTGCACCGCGTACTTATATGTATCAAAACGCTTTAAGCCAGGAACAAAGCCCTGCCAGATTCCGCCTTCCAGTTTTTCCAGCGGAGCGGCATTTTCATCCCATCCGTTGAAATCACCAAAGACGCAAACCTGCTTGGCATTGGGCGCCCAGACACGGAACACATATCCGTCCTGGCCGTCCTTCTGCCCCGGGTGGGAGCCGAAGCATCTCCACGCGTGGCAGCTGCGGCCTTCTGAGAAGGCCTCCAGCTCCAAAAACAGGTCATAATCTGATAGTTTTGTATCATATTTGACCATAGTAATCACCTCAATCTCGTCTTTTTCGCTATTTTCCCAACGAAAACGACAACCTCTCTAAATCGGAACCCCCGATATTTATATAAATTATACAACACTGTCTGTACACCGTCAAGTCAAAAGGGTGTTAATTGGAATTTTGTTCCCACCCCTGTTTTCCTGGGGCGAAAGGCCCAAAAACCTTCCGCCCCAGGGGGTTTTTTATCGTTGTTCTGCCATCAGCAGGCCGCGCAGCATCCGCTGAAAAATCCCGCCGGTGGTCAGCCGCTGCACCTCCTGGCTGGAAATTATGGCCAGGGTATCCCGTGTCTCTCCGTTAACCAAAATTTCCAGTTCACCCACCTTCTGCCCCGCTTCCACTGGGGCCTCCAGGTCCTGGGCCAGGGTCAGCTTGGTGGTAACGCTTCCCTCTTCTCCCTTGCGCACCAGCACACGGCACTCCCGCTCCAGCTCAGGCTGGATCTGCCCCACCGTGCCCAGCAGCACCGGAATGGGAGCCAGGGGACTTTCTGGATACACCTGCATAAGTGTATACGCGCCAAAGCCGTAATCCAGCATGGCCTTGGCATCCTCAAAGCGGTCTGCCGCCGTGGGAGCGGCCATCACCACGGCGATAAGCTCCATGCCGTCCCGCTCCGCGGTAGCCGACATACAGTACAGGGCCGAGTCGGTGGAGCCGGTCTTCAAACCGGTAGTGCCCTCATAAAACCGCACCAAGCGGTTGGTGTTGGTCAGGCCGAAGGCCCCGTCCCGGATGGAGTCCATCCAGATGGTGGTGTACTCCCGGATGCTCGGATGGTTGAGAATGAGCTCCCGGGACATGAGGGCAATATCGTAGGCCGTGGTCACGTGGCCGGATGCGGGCAGACCGGTACAGTTGACAAAGTTAGTGTCCTCCATACCCAACTCCTGGGCCCGCTGGTTCATCTGCTGGACAAAGGCGCTCTCACTTCCCGCCAGATACTCCGCCATAGCCACGGTGGCGTCATTGCCTGAGACCACGGTGATGCACTTGATGAGCTCTCCCACCGTCATCTGCTCGCCTTCCTTCAAATAGACCTGGGAGCCTCCCATGCCCGAGGCCCGGGCAGAGACGGTGACCACGTCCTCTCGGCTGATGCGGCCGCTGTCCAGCGCCTCCATGATGAGCAGCAAGGTCATGACCTTGGTGACGCTGGCCGGCTCCATCTGCCGTTTGGCCTCTTTTTCATATAGGATCGTCCCGGTCTCCTTCTCCATAAGCACCGCTGACGGCGCACTCAGTTCCAACGGAGACTGGGCGGCGGCCTCCTGGGCCGACGCCGTGCCGGTGAGCAAAAGCACCGCCAGCACCAGGGAACCGATTCGTTTCATATCGCTGTGCCTCCCTATCTGTATTTCAAGTGGTATGCGATGACAGGATGTGACAACGGAGAGGCTTCTATACCGCAGCGCATGGCGGTAAATTTTTCAGTTTTTTCATATGTGACGTGAAGTGTACAACTTTTCGCTCCTTCCCCCCTGGAGTAGAGGAGGGATGTGGTGAAACGAAACAAGAAACCGCTGGATCGGGAGCAGCTGCTGGAGCAGATGCGCGCCCTGGCCTGCGCCAAGGTAAACGATGCGGTGAAGCTGGCCTACCTGCCCGAGGAGGAACGGGAGGCCATCGGAAAGCTGGACCTGTCCGCCCTGATCGAATTTCGGCGCAGCGGTGCCGGAACGGTAGAACTGAAATTCGCCGACCGGATGAAGGCCCTGGAGCGGCTGCTGGAGCTGAGCGGCCCCAGCGGAGAGGAGCAGCTGGATTCCCTTTTCCGGCGCATGGAGGATGAGGAGGAATGAAACCTCTCATCTTCTCCAAAAAACAGCGGCGGGTGCTCACCTGGTGGCGGCCCAACTCTCCTTTCCGGAATTACCAGGCCATTATCTGCGACGGTGCCGTGCGCAGCGGCAAGACCCTGTGCACCGGTCTTTCCTTTTTCTGTTGGGCTATGAGCTGCTATCAGGACAAAACCTTTGCCCTGTGCGGCAAGTCCATTCCCTCGGTGCGGCGCAATCTCCTCAATGAGCTGCTGCCCATCTTAAGGCAGCTGGGTTTTTCCTGCCGGGAGCGCGCCTCCCACAACCAGCTCACCGTCACTATGGGCCGCCGCAGCAACACCTTCTATCTGTTCGGCGGCCTGGATGAGCGCTCCGCCGCCCTGGTACAGGGCATCACCCTGGCCGGGGCACTGCTGGATGAGGTGGCTCTGATGCCCCGCTCCTTTGTAGAGCAGGTGTGCGCCCGGTGCTCGGTGGAGGGGAGCAAGCTGTGGTTCTCCTGCAACCCAGAGAGTCCCGCCCACTGGTTTTATCAGGAATGGATCCAGAAAGCGGAGGAAAAGAAGGCGCTGCGCCTGTCCTTTGCTATGACAGACAACCCCAGCCTCTCCCCCGCTATGCTGGAGCGCTACCGTACTATGTTCCAGGGAGCCTTCTACCGCCGGTTCGTGCTGGGAGAGTGGGTAAACGCAGAGGGTCTGGTGTACGACTTCTTCTCACAGGACCTGGTGCGGGAACCACCCCTGGATGTGAGCGGCCCTTTCTATGTCTCCTGCGACTATGGAACGGTGAATCCCACCTCTATGGGGCTTTGGGGGAGGAAAAACGGGGTGTGGTACCGGCTGGAGGAGTACTACTACAACTCCCGCCAGGCGCGCAGGCAAAAGACCGACCAGGAGTACGCCGACGACCTGGAGGCCCTGGTCAAGGGCCGTCCTCTGGGCGCGGTGATGGTGGACCCTTCCGCTGCCAGCTTCATTGAGGTGCTGCGGCGGCGGGGGTTGCCGGTGCGGAAAGCCAATAACGATGTGCTTTCCGGAATCCGGCTCACCGCCCGGCTTCTCAAAGAGGGAAAGCTGGTCATCTGCTCCCCCTGCCGGGACGCCATCCGGGAGTTTGGCCTGTACCGCTGGGACACCAGCGGCAGCGGCGGCGACCGGGTGGTAAAAGAACATGACCATGCCATGGATGACATCCGATACTTCGCTTCTACCATTGCCGCCGGAAATTCCGGCGGTTTTTTCGCGGGAAGTGTGGAGCGAACCGGATTTTAGCCCACTCCAGTTTATGGGACAGGTCCCGGCAATACAACCGGGAATGGCTTGAAAAGGAGGAAGATACTTGAAATGGTTTGAGAAGAAAAAGCCAGCAGGGAAACCCCCTCAGGTCCAGCTGCGGGATTGGGAACACCACCCCTTCGGGCTGCTGGATCAGTACGTGCCTTTGCGCAGCGGAGAGATTTCCCTCTACCGCTCTATCCGAGAGGCAGTGCCCATCCTGGACGCAGCCATCTGGAAGCTGGTGCGGCTGTGCGGCGGGGTACAGATCCGCTGTGGGGATCCCCGGGCTCAGCAGGGACTGAGCCGTTTCTTGGCCACCGTGGACACCGGCCGGGGACAGCAGGGCATCCAGTCCTTTTTGGACCAATACCTGGACTGCATGATCACCTGCGGCCAGGGCGTGGGCGAGATGGTGCTGGACCCCCAGGGAAAATCCATTGCCGCTGTGCTGTGCGCCGACCCCGCCCTGGTGGAGATTCGGGAGGGGGACTCTCCCCTGGATTTCCGCCTGTGCGTGCGGGAAAACGGGGGTGAACCTAAGGAGCTGCCCTGGCAGCAGCTGCTGCTCTTCACCCCCTTCCAGCCAGAGGCGGAGCATCCCTACGGCGTATCCATGCTGCGCTCCATGCCTTTTCTCACCGGGGTACTGCTGAAAATCTACCAAGCTCTGGGCCAGAACTGGGAGCGGGTGGGCAACCTGCGCTTTGCTGTGGTATGCAAACCCGACGAGAACAGCCCACTCTCTGCTCAGGAACGAGGTGAGCAGGTAGCCAGCCAGTGGTCCCAGGCCATGCAGTCCTCCCGCCAGGGGGCAGTGCGGGACTTTGTGGCAGTGGGCGATGTAGACATCAAGGTCATCGGGGCAGACAACCAGATCTTGGACAGCGAGGTCCCGGTGCGTCAGATCCTGGAGCAGCTGGTGGCCAAGACAGGTATTCCCCCCTTCCTGCTGGGGCTGTCCTGGTCGTCCACCGAGCGCATGAGCGCCCAGCAGGCCGACCTGCTCACCAGTGAAATTACCGCCATCCGACGCAGCCTAGAGCCGATGCTCCAGCGGATCTGCCGGCTGTGGCTGCGCCTGGGTGGCTATGACGACCAGGTGAGCATCGAGTGGGAGGACATTAACCTCCAGGACATCGTAGAGGAGGCCCGGGCACAGCTGCTCCACGCCCAGGCAGAAGAGATTGGGAGGGAAGCAAGTTGAACATTACTAAAACCGCCCTGGCCTTACAGCAGGCCGAGGGGGTAAGCCCCGAGGAGCTGGAGCTCATCAACACCTGGAGCAAAAGGCCCCTCACCGCCCAGGAGGTGTACGTCTTCTCGGTGCGGCTGTGCGACAACGAGGTGGATCGGGATTTTGAGCGGTTCCCCGCCCAGACTCTGGAGGCTCTGGTCCCCCTGTTTTTGGGCAAGAGCGGTATTTTTGACCACAATTGGTCGGCCCGCAATCAATCCGCACGCATTTTTTCCACCCAGGTCGTTCAGGAGCCGGAGCGGGTCACCCAGGCGGGCGACCCCTACTGCTGGCTGAAAGCACGAGCCTACATGGTGCGCACCGACGACAATCGTGGGCTGATTGCCGAGATCGACGGCGGCATCAAAAAGGAAGTAAGCGTGGGCTGCGCGGTGAAGCGCCGGGTATGCTCCATCTGCGGCGAGGAGGCCGGGACCGGCTGCGGGCACCAGCCCGGACAGGTCTACGACGGAAAGCTGTGCTACCTCAGTCTGGAGGAGCCTGCCGACGCCTACGAATTTTCCTTTGTAGCCGTTCCCGCCCAGCCCCAGGCCGGCGTGGTGAAGGCCATGGGCGTGAAGCACTACGAGACACTCAAGGAGCTGCCGGCCGACTACCCCCGCTTTGCCGGCGAGGTGGAAAAGCTGAAGGCCCAGGCAGAGCTGGGAGAGCGGGCGCTCAAGGAGCTGCGGGAGGATGTGGTGCGGCTGGCCGCCCTGGCCGACCCCCAGGCAGAGATGAGGGTCTTGCAGAACATGGCCCAGCACCTGGAAGAACCTGAATTGCGGCAGCTCCAGCGGCTCTACGGCCAGAAGGCGGCCAAGAACTATCCCTTGCAGCTGCCCTATGCCCAAAAGCCCCAGTCCCTGTCCCAGGAGGACGGGGCCTTTCTGATTTGATCCAGATACTTCATGACTTAAGGAGGAACAAGAATGAATCAGGTTTCGTTTGAAGAGATCGGCGCCGTGACCGCCACCTTCCTGGCCAAGGAGGACGTGGTCCCCGGCCAGGTAGTCAAGATCACCGACGACGGCCAGGTGGGCGCGTGCAGCGACAACGACGCGTTCTGCGGTCTGGCCCTGTCCAGCCGTAAGGGCTTTGCCGGAGTGCAGGTGAAGGGTTTCCTTACCCTGCCCATCTCCGGCTCGGTGAGCCTGGGCCAGGTCATTCTGGCCGCTGACGGCACCGGCAAGGTAAAGACCGCCTCCACCGGCGTGACCGCCCTGGTGGTCTCGGTGGATGATGCCGCCCACACCGCTGTGGTGTGCCTGTAATTTAAGAAAGGAGCGTGGATCGCGATGGCCAATCGTTATGACACTTTGAAGCTGGAGAAGGGCATGTATCAGGAGGCGGGCAGCACCTTTACCCAGGTGCTGGAGCGCCTGGACCCCTCCGAGCAGTATAAGGGCACTAGTCTGGAGGGTCTGGACGCCTTTCAGCGCCAGCTCAAGCGCTTTGACATCAAGGTAAAGGGCGCGGGCTGCGACGCGGTGGAGAAGTTCTTCCGCACCTCCGACGCCGCCGTCCTTTTCCCTGAGTACATCGCCCGTTCCGTGCGTCAGGGTATGGACGAGAGCAACCTTATCCCCTCCATCACTGCCGCCACCACTAACTTTGACGGTATGGACTACCGCTCCATTGCCGCCAAGGCCGGCGGCGAGGAGAAGGAGCTGCGGGCGGTAGACGAGGGCGCCGCCATCCCCAGCACCACCATCAAGGTGCAGGCCAACCTCATTAAGCTGCACAAGCGCGGCCGCATGCTGGTGGCCTCCTACGAGTCCGTGCGCTACCGCAAGCTGGACCTGTTCTCCGTTACCCTGCGTCAGATCGGCTCCCACATCGCCCAGATGCTGCTGGCTGACGGCGTGGATGTGCTCATCAACGGCGACGGCAACAACAACGCCGCCGACGTGTTCACCACCGCCGCCTCCGACACCCTGACCTACGACGATCTGGTGGACTTCTGGGCCAAGTTTGAGCCCTACGAGATGAACACCCTGCTGGTGAGTCCCGACGTGATGGTGAAGCTTCTGAAGCTCCCCGAGTTCCAGAACCCCCTCACCGGCCTCAACTTCCAGGGCACCGGCAAGCTGTCCACCCCCCTGGGCGCCAACCTGCTGCGCACCAGCGTGCTGCCTGAAAAGACTGCCGTGGGCCTGGACAAGCGTTACGCTTTGGAGCTCATTCAGGGCAGTGATGTGATGGTGGAGTATGACAAGCTCATTGACCGCCAGCTGGAGCGGGCGGCCATCACCTCCATCTCCGGATTTGCCAAGCTGTTCACGGAGGCATCCAAGGTCCTGGTGGTATGAGTGGGACACAGGAGACGGCCCTGACCCTGGCCCGGGAACTCTCCGGGGCCGGGGAGGCGGAAGAGGCTTTGCTGGAACTGCTTTGTCAGGCGGCGGAGCAGCAGTGGGAGAAGCGGCTGCGGCCGGGAATGACGGCGGAGGACTGCGGCTGGCCATGTGCGCCGCGGCGGAGCAGGCCCTGACCGCCCAGCTGCGGCCCGGAGTCACGCCGGAAAGCTGCGCCGATGCCTTTACGGTGTGTGCGGCCTGGATGGCACTGGACGGACTGTCCGCTGCGGGCGGCAGCGGGGAGGTGACCTCCTTCACCGCCGGGGACATATCCATCCAGACGGGAGGCAGCGGGGATTCCGGCGGGCTGACCGCGCAGATCCAGCGACTGATGGCCCCTTACCTGCGGGACGGCGGCTTTTATTTTCAGGGGGTGACGGGATGATGGACGCGGCCTGGGCCGCCCTGCTGGCCAAGTACGGCCAGCGGGTGGTCCTCCACCAGGGGGACAGTACGGTGGACGCCCGTGCCTTTCTCCAGCCCATCCGGGAGAAGGGGCAGGCTCAGAGCCTGCCCTCTCCCCTGGGCTGGCAGCGGGAGGACCGATTTTTATATCTGGGCGACCCGAACCATCCCCTGTCCGACCACGGCGACTGGGTGGAGTTTGAAGGAACAGGTTACGCCGTCGTCTCCGCCCACCCGGTGCATGTAGGGAACAGCGTATCCCACATCTGGGCGGTTCTGCGGCCCAGAGATACGGGAGAGGAGGCAGGAGCATGAGCACACCTATGGAACAGGCGGTGGAGCTGCTGTGCCAGCACCTCCGGGACCAAGAGCTGCCTGCCCGCACCGCCTGGAGCACCGAAGCCAGGCCCCAGTTGGAGGCTCCGGTGATCGCGGTCTCCCTGCGAGGGTGCGAGAGCACACCGGCGGGCTTTTCCGGCTATCTGGGACAGCGGCTCAACCACGACACCCAGGCCTGGGAGGAGCGGTACGGCAAGACGATCACCCTGACCTTTGGGCTGGACCTGTATGCCGCCCCCGGCACCGATCCCGCTGTCCTGGAGCAGATCTGGGCCGCCCTGGCCCAGGCCTGTCTGCCCCCCGGCCCCAAAGGGCTGACCGTGGGGACCTTTTCCTGCGGCGAGACCGATTATGACCAGCAGGCCCGGCTGCTCAAGCGCCCGGCCCAGCTGGTTTGCACCGCCCTGCTGGTGTCCGGCAGCACTCAGGAGCAGGGCGAGTTCCTGGACTTTGAGATCAGAGGGGAGAGAACCTTATGAATTTGACCACTCACGAGCGTCCCGGCGTCTACTCCTCCTATGACGCCTCCACCCTGGTGCGGGGCAGCGGAGGACACAAGACGGTAGGCCTGGCGGCCATCAATTCCACAGCTTCCGCCGGGATACCCATCACCGTGACCAGCTACGAGGCGGCGGTGGCCGCTTTCGGCAGCCAGGAGGGCAAGCAGGACATGGCCGAGCTCATCCGCATTGCCCTGCTCAACGGCGCGGCCGCCGTAGTAGCCGTTCCGGTTGCCAATGAGGAGGACTACCAGGCCGCGTTTGATACCCTGGGCGGCCTGGAAAATATCAGCGTTATGCTGTGTGACAGCACGACCCTGACGGTACAGCAGGCCCTGCGGGACAGTGTACTGTCCGCCAGCGCCGCCCGCCGGGAGCGCATTGCTGTGGTTGGCGCCGCCGCAGGCGAGGAGGTGTCCGCCCTGGTGGAGCGGGCCAAGGGGCTCAACTGCGAGCGCATGGTACTGGTTGCTCCCGGCAGTGTGGACGGTGAGGATGCCGCTCAGGACGGACTGAGCTCCGCGGCCGCCGTAGCCGGAGCCATTGCCGCCCAGTCTGACCCCGCCATCCCTCTGGGCGGCGCGGAGCTGCTGGGCCTGAAGGGACTGAGTGCGCAGTACAGCGACAACGACATCGACCTGCTGGTACGTGGCGGCGTGACCCCCCTGGAGAGCATCAGCGGGCAGGTGGGCGTGGTGCGCGGCGTCACTACCCGCACCTCCAGCGGCGAGGTGGAGGACACCACTTGGCGGGAGCTGTCCACCATTCTTATTGTGGACGATGTGATCCCCACCCTGCGTGACAGCCTGCGCAGCAAGTTCCGCCGGGCCAAGAACACCGCCCAGAGCCGGGGCGCCATCCGCACCCAGGTAGTGCTGGAGCTGGAGAACAAGAAGAGCCGGGAGATCATCACCGACTACGACCAGGTCACCGTCTCCGCCCACCCCGATGACCCTACCGTATGCCTGGTGGACTTTACCTTCACCGTCACCCACGGTCTCAACCAGATCTGGCTGACCGCCCACATTGTCATTTAAGGAGGGATCAGTTTGAGTATTGCAGGATTTCCTACCAGCAGCGACATCTACCTGGAGGTAGACGGCACCAAGGTTGCCGTGGTACAGAGTTACTCCGCCCGCTCCGACAAGACCAGCCGGGCGGTGGAGGCTTTCGGCGAGGAGGAACCCGTAGCCACCATCCCCGGCCAGACCAGCCACGTGCTGGAGCTGAGCCGTCTTTACGCCACCGAAGAGGCGGTGCAGGACGGCATTGACTTCTACAGCCTGTCCGACTTCTCCCTGGTCATCTGTAAGCCCGACCGGAAGATCGTCTACTCCGGCTGCCAGTGGTCCTCCATTCAGGAGAATGGCACCTTGGGCAACATGGTGCTGGAGAAGGTGAGCATTGTGGCCTCCAAGCGGCTGGAAATGGAGGCGTGAGATGAGCCCTTCCATCTTAGCCGGCCGGGATCGGATGGCGCTGGACAACGGCATGAATCTGCGGCTGCTGTCCGCCCTGGAGGTACTCCAGGCCCGGCGGGAGGCGGACGGTCTGTGCCGCAGCAGCAGCGAGCGTGCTCTGTGTTCTAACGCCTGTCTGCTGGCCCGGGCACTGGAAACCCAGGAGGGCGAGCCCGTCTTTTCCAGCGGTGAGGCGGTGCTCTCCGGGCTGCGGGTGGAGGAGATCTCCGCTCTGGCCCGGACCTGGAGCCAATTTAACCGGGAGGAAAATCCGCCTCTCACCCTGAGCCGGGAACAGGCGGAGCAGGTAAAAAAAAAGTAGCCGCGGACGGCGCTGACCGGCTGCGCTGGAAAGTGCTGCGAGCCTTTGGCGCTCTGCCCACCGAGGCGCGGGCCCGGCAGATGCGGGACCGGGACTATCTGTGGTGCCTCACCCACATGGTATTGGACCGGGAGGAGGAGCTGGAACGGCTTTGCCCCAGCTGCCGGGCTCAGAGCCAGCAAGGCCTGTGCCCCGGCTGCGGCCGGCCCATCGGGACCGTGGAGGGTGGGGTAAATCCCAACTTTGATCTCCAGCGATTTGCAGCTCTTGGGAAGGGGGAGACGAGATGACCAACGATTTGGACAACCTGCTGGAGCAGGTGGAGGATGTTCTGGAGGAGGATGGGAGTTCGCTGTGGCAGCCTGACCTCACCACCCTGGTGCTGCCCCAGGCTCGGGAGGATCGAGCTAAGGCAAATCCGCAGGACAGCCAGGCCGGAGCGTATGCAGACCCATCGGATGCTCTGGCGGATTTCTCGGGTCTGGAGGGTCCGCAGGCTCTGCCCCATTTTCAGCGGGCCGGGGAGGATAACTCGCAGACACCCGGATCAAGCGGCAGTAATCCCCAGGAGCTTTCCCAGGATATCGCCGTTCCGTCCTCCTCCCCCGCTCTGCTGGAGCAGCTGCGGACCCTGGAGGACATCCAGGCCGGTGCAGAGGCCCTGGGCCGCAGTCAAGAAAACGGCGGCAGCCTGCCCTCCCGCGCCTTTTCAGGGCAGGGCAGCTCTGGGCTGCAGTATGAACCCGCCGCTCTGAGGGACTCCCCTCTGGCCGCCGCCGCGGCCGCGGCTCAGCAGCAGGAGGACGCCCGGGCGGTGGACCGGGCCTTTCAGCGGGACAGCCGCCGGTATGACCGGGGCTTCTCTCTGTACTGAGGAAGGAGGAATGGGGCGTTGCTTTTGACCCCCATGCGCTACAAGGAGTACGTCTGGCCCCACAATCCCAGGGTGTACTCCATCGACTATGAACGGATCATGGCGGTAAACAAGGTGCCCTTTGGGCTTTACTACCTGCAGGATCTGGGACGGACCCGGCGGGTGATGAAGGGAGAGGGCGAATTCATCGGTGAGGACGCCTATACCCAGTTTGGCCAGTTGGCCAACGTGTTTTATTCCGGCGGCCCCGGCCAGCTCATCCACCCCCTGTGGCAGACCGCCAACGCCTATTTTGTCTCCCTGCGGCTGGAGCAGGAACCTATGCGGGACTATGTGCGCTACTCCTTTGAATTTTGGGAGGAGGCCAACTATTACAGCGGCCAGGTGCGCACCTGGACCGCCCAGACCAGCCAGAGCTCCGGCTCGGACCAGGCTGCTCAGACCATGCCGGTCTATTACCAGGTGGTAAAGGGAGATACTCTGTGGTCCATCGCCATGCGCTACGGCATGGCACTGAGCGATCTTATTGCGCTCAATCCCCAGATCAAAAACCCCAACCTCATTCACATTGGAGATGAGGTGAGGGTATCGTGACCGGATATGTGATTTCCGCCCAAGGGGATGCCACGGCACTGCCCGCTCCCCTGTCCTGGACGTTTCAATACACCTCCGGAGTCCCCTGTGACAGCTTTCAGATCCGCTGTCTCTGGGAAGGCACCAACACCGTGGACCCCAGGCAGTGGTGCACCTTTCAGGCCCTGGATGAGAACCAGGTAGTCTTTACCGGGGTGGTGGATGAGTGCGAGACCGCTCTCACCCCACAAGGAGCCTGGATCGATGTATCCGGCCGGGGAATGGCCGCCCGGCTGCTGGACAACGAAGCCCTGGGCCAGGACTACCAGGTGGCCACTCTGGCCGATATTCTCCGGGACCATGTAAGCCCCTACGGCATCACGGTGGCCAGCCAGGCCTACATGGCCCCGGTGAGCCAGTTCTCTGTGGCAGTGGGCAGCAGCGAGTGGTCCGTCCTGTACGACTTTGTGCGCTACTACCACAGCATCTCCCCCCGCTTTGATCGGGAGGGACGACTGGTGCTTACCCCCTGGGAGGACAATACCCGGCTGCTGCTGGATGACGCCACCCCGGTAACGAAGTTAGTATGCCGGGACAAGCGCTACGGCGTGCTGTCCCAGGTGGTGGTGCGGGACCGGTATCAGCAGCTCACTCAGGTGGTGAGCAACACGGATTTTCAGGCCCTGGGAGGCAGCCGCCGCCAGGTACTTACCATGCCGGGCAAAAGCCAGTACCAGGCCATGCGCTACTCGGGCCAGTTCCAGCTGGACCAGTCCGCCACCGAACAATTGGTACTGGAGGCGACCATTCCGGTGCTCTTTTACGGAAAGCCGGGAGACCTGGTACAGCTGCAGCGCTCTGACTGGGGGCGTGACGGGCTCTACCGGGTCAACCAAGCTCAGGTCGGGGTGGACGAGAGCGGGGGCTGGACCCGTCTGGAGCTCATGTCCCCCGAAGTTTTGGTGTGAGGTGAAGGTTATGTGGACATCCAATCGAAAACAGGATGGCAGGACCCAGGAGGCTCCTGGTGACGTGGGAGTGGTCACTCTGGGAGGCGACCCCGCAGGCGTGTATCTCAGCGGAGAGCGGCGCTGGGTGGCGGTGTATGCCCCCGGCGGCTACCAGTGGCGGCCTGCCGTGGGCGAAAAAGTATTGGTTTTGAAGGCAGGGGACCATCAGGAGTCCCCCTGTCTGGTGGGTGTGCGCCAGTCGGAACAGCAGCTGGAGCCCGGGGCCGTGCGGCTCAGCGGCGGCGAGGGACAGATCGACCTTTGCAAAGACGGCATCCGTCTCACCGGACCGGTATGGATCGACCAGCAGAGTCTGGAGGACTATGTGGCCGCCATCGCCCGGGAGGTGACCCTGGAAATTTTGGGAGGAGGCTGACCGCTTGGAACGAAAACTCAGTGGAGGGGACTATCTCCCCGGTTCGCAGGGAGGCGTACAGTCCCTGGATGGGGCTCAGGCCCTGCTGCAGCGGGTGCTGTTCCGGCTCACCGCCCGGCGGGGCCAGTTCCCCTTCCTGCCCGAGATGGGCAGTCGGCTCTACCAGCTGTGTCGGGACGGAAAGCCCTCCGCCCGCTCCGCCCTGGCCCGGCAGTATACCGTCCAGGCGTTGGAGAGTGAGGAGAATCTGACCGTCACCGATGTGCAGTGGACTCAGCTGGAGGGCAGCCGGGGACATTTACAGGTCTATCTGGAATGGCAGGGAGAACCCCTGTCTGTGTCCCTGGACATTACCGGGTAAGGAGGGATCGACATGAAAACCATTGACGAAATTTTCGGGGAGATGCTCTCCTGCCTGGAGGAGCAGACCGGTCTGGAGCCCGAACCCGGGTGCGACCTGTCGGTGCGGATGTATGCTGTGGCCGCCCAGGTCTACGCCCTGTACATCCAGGCCCAGTGGGTCACCCGCCAGGCCTTTCCCCAGACGGCGGAGAGCGACTATCTGGATCTCCACGGTCAGCTGCGGGGACTTACCCGCAAGCAGGCCACCCAGGCACTGGGCTCCATCCGTTTTACTGCCCAGAGCTCTGACACTGCCCGCACCATCCCCCAGGGTACTGTGTGTCTGACGGCAGATATGGTGCGCTTTGAGACCACAGAGGACGGGATCATTGCCCCCGGCGAGACGGAAGTGGACGTCCCTGCCCAGGCCTTGCTCCCCGGCGCAGCGGGCAACGTATCTGCCCGGGCCATCACCGCCATGGCGGTGGCTCCGGTGGGGGTGTCCGCCTGCACCAATCCCCTGCCCTTTACCGGAGGCAGCGACGCAGAGGGGGATGAGGCCTTCCGCACCCGAATTCTGGACACCTACCAGCGCCTGCCCAACGGAGCCAACATCGCCTTCTACGAGCAGGGTGCGCTGTCCTTTGACCAAGTGGCAGCGGTGTCCGTTCTGCCCCGCAGCCGAGGCATCGGGACCGTGGATGTTGTGGTGGCCACCCTCAGCGGACAGCCCGATGAGGAACTGCTGGGACAGCTGCAGAAGTACTTCCAGTCCCGGCGGGAGATCGCTGTGGATGTGAAGGTCCTGGCCCCTGAGGCCCTCACCGTCAATGTCTCCATCCAGGTAAAGGCCAAGGAGGGAGCTGACCAAGAGGCGGTAGAACAAGCTGTGGAGGAGGAGGTACGCCGGTGGTTCTCTGGAGAACGGCTGGGCCGCAATGTTCTGCTGGCCCAGCTGGGCAGTGTGATTTACAGCTGTGAGAACGTGGAAAACTATGCCATTCTCTCCCCTGCCGCCGACCAGGCGGTGGAGCTGGATCAGCTGCCCACCCTGGGCACCCTGACGGTGGAGGCGATGGTATGAGCTACGCCCAGTATCTCCGCCAACTGCTGCGCCCTTTGGGCGTCTACGATGTAGAGGGCCGCTATCTCAGCGGCGAGCTGGAGGCGGAAGGTCTTGCCCTGGATGGGGTGGAGAGCGTTCTGGACGAACTGCAGCGAGAGGCCAATCTGGCTACCGCCGAGGACTGGGGTCTGGAACGCATTGCCGGCCTGCTGCGCCGCCGTCCTCCCGCCTCCACCACCAAGGCCATGCGGGAGGCTCTGGCCGCTCTGCTGCGCATCAGCGGAGATAGCTTTACCCTGGAGGCCATCAACGACACCATTGCCGGCTGCGGAGTGATTGCCCGGGTGGATGAGACCGACGAGCCTGGCACCGTGGAGGTCTGGTTTCCCGAAATTCCAGGCATCCCTCCCGCCTTTGAGGAGATCGATAAGATCATCTCCGACATCATCCCCGCCCACCTGCTCATCCGCTACCGCTTCTGGTTTATCACCTGGGAGCAGCTGGAGCAGCGGCTGCCTACCTGGCAGGACATTGAAGAGAAGCATCTCACCTGGGAGCAACTGCAATCTTATGTGGAACCGGGAACTCAGACATAACAAATTTCAAGGCCGCCGGGAGCACACCGCTCCCGGCGGCCCTTTTTCTGCCGCTTTACGCACCCCGCCGCTTGTGTTAAAATGGGGGTCTGAACTTATCTCAGAAGGGAGGCGCACACCTTGGATATCACCCTGAACACCCCGCTCACCGACTTTCCCGGCGTAGGGCCTGCCCGGAGCGCCAAGCTGGAAAAGCTGGGGCTTACCCGGGTCCGGGATCTGATGACCTACTTTCCCCGGGACTATGAGGACCGGCGGAAAATCTGGTCTATCCGCTCCGCTCCCCTGGGGGTAAAGGTGTGCGTCCAGGCCATGGCCGCCGAGCATCCCCGGCTCAGCCGCATCCGAAAGGGCATGGAGCTGGTAAAGGTAAAGGCGGTGGACCACGCCGGCGCCCTGCACATCACCTTCTTTAACCAGTCCTATGTGGAGCGAGCCATCCAGGCCGGAGAGGAATACGTCTTCTGGGGCGTAGTGGAGGAGCAGGGCAGCCGCCGAACCATGGTCAACCCCATCTTTGAGCGCACCGACCGCCAGGCGGTCACCGGCTGTATTCTCCCGGTCTACCCCCTGACGGCAGGCATCTCCAACCACTTACTCTGCTCTCTCCTCCGTCCGGCGGTGGAGGCCTGTGCTTCCCAGATGCCGGAATCTCTCCCCCGGTCGGTCCGCCTGGAGCACGAGCTGGCCCAGACGGAATTTTCCTTCCGCAACATCCACTTTCCCGACTCCCCTGAGAGTCTGGACCTGGCCCGGCGGCGGCTCACCTTCGAGGAGCTCTTCTACCTGTCCACCGGTCTGGCCATGCTCAAGCACCGCCGGGGAGATGCGGCAGGCCGGGTGGTGCCCTCCCGCCCGCTGGAGGAATTTCTCTCTCTGCTCCCCTTCCCTCCCACCCAGGCCCAACGCCGGGTGATGGGCGAAGTGGCCGCTGACCTCAGCTCCGGCCGGTCTATGAACCGCCTGGTCCAGGGCGACGTGGGCTCCGGCAAGACGGTAGTAGCCGCCTGGGGTGCCTATCTGGCCGCCAAGGCTGGGATGCAGACCGCCCTCATGGCTCCCACCGAGGTGCTGGCCCAGCAGCATGCCCGCTCCCTCTCCGCCCTGCTGGAACCGGCAGGCGTGCGGGTGGGACTGCTCACCGGCTCCTTCACCCCGGCCCAGAAGAAGCGGCTTCGCCAGGCCATCGCCCAAGGGGAGGTAGACCTGGTAGTCGGCACCCACGCCCTCATCTCCCAGGACGTGGAGTTTCATAACCTGGGACTCATGGTGGCCGACGAGCAGCACCGCTTCGGCGTGGCCCAGCGCTCCGCCCTGGCCGCCAAAGGCCAGGCCCCCCATGTGCTGGTCATGTCCGCCACCCCCATTCCCCGCACCCTGGCTCTCATTATCTACGGGGATCTGGACGTGTCCGTCATCGACCAGCTGCCCCCCGGCCGCACCCCGGTGGAGACCTACGTGGTCCACGAGGACAAGCGGCAGCGGATGTACAACTTTGTCCGCAAGCTGGTGGGCGAGGGGCGGCAGGCCTACATCATCTGTCCCGCCGTGGAGGACCGCACCGCCGAGGACAACCCCGACGGAGAGCCCTCCCCCTTTGCGGACTTAAAGGCAGTGAAGAGCTACGCCCAGCACCTCCAGGACAAGGTGTTCCCAGACCTGCGTCTGGCCCTGCTCCACGGCAAAATGCGCCCCAGGGAAAAGGACGCCGTCATGGCTGCCTTTGCCGCAGGTGACGTGGACGTGCTGGTATCCACCACGGTGGTGGAGGTTGGCGTAGACGTACCCAACGCCGCCCTCATCATTGTGGAGAACGCGGAGCGCTTTGGTCTCAGCCAGCTCCACCAGCTCCGGGGACGGGTAGGCCGCGGCAAGCACCAGTCCTACTGCGTACTCATTACCAACTCCCACGCCCAGGACGCCATGACCCGTCTGAAAACTCTTGCCTCCACCACTGACGGCTTCAAGATCTCCGAGGAGGATCTGAAGCTGCGCGGCCCCGGCGACTTCTTTGGAAGCCGCCAGCACGGCCTGCCCCAGCTGGCTCTGGCCGATCTCAGCGGAGACATGCGTCTTTTGCAGCAGGCCCAGCAGTCTGCCCGGCAGCTGCTCCAAAATGACCCCACCCTCTCCCGGCCGGAAAACCGGCCGGTTCTGGACCGGGTGCGGCAGATGTTTGCCGACACCCCGGATATTTTTAATTAACTTGAGGAGGAACCCCAATATGACCCGTATGGAAGAAGTCAAGTACCTGCGCACCGAGCCCAATGGCCGCCACTATAACTGCGCCCAGTCCCTGCTGGTCCCCTTTGCCGAGCAGGTTGGCCTGGGCAAGGAGCAGGCGGACAAGCTGGGCAGCTTCTTTGGCTCCGGCATGCTTCACGGCTCCGCCTGCGGCGCCCTGAGCGCCACCCAGATGATCCTGGGCATGGCTGGCTACGACAGCCAGCAGGCCCGCCAGATCATCCACGATTTCCGCCAGCGCCACCAGGCCACCGACTGCACCACCCTTCTGACCCTGGCCAAGGAGCAGGGCATCCCCCGCAAGGACCACTGCGACGCGCTGGTCTTTGAGATGGCTGAGCTGCTGGAGGAGATTTTTGCCTCCAAGGGCGAGTAATCCCCGGAAAACGCCAAAACGGGAAGCCCCGCCGGGCTTCCCGTTTTGACTGTTTTGTGAGAAGGAAGGAATGGAAAATCGAGCTGCAAAGGTTTTTTCAAGAACCTGGTAAGAGCGGTAACCAAATTCTTGTTAAATTTTTAACCTTTTGCCGATACAAACTTTACCAGATC
>ERZ791803.526-NODE-526-length-23892-cov-3.641062_pt1 | contig 23892 bp, 18 predicted proteins | sample MGYA00510307_ERZ791803 | MGnify/ENA primary metagenome ERZ791803 (study PRJEB30046, sample SAMN00791963) | human gut metagenome | study: EMG produced TPA metagenomics assembly of the A metagenome-wide association study of gut microbiota in type 2...
GCAGCCAGCTTTGCCAGCTGTTCGGCCTCAGGAACAGGAGTGCGGCCCTCCATCCGGGTGATGATGACGGTCTGGCTCACATTGGGCAAGGTGTACTCGGCACAGAGTGCCGCCGCCGCGCCGCAGAAGCTGGACACGCCCGGGGTGTCGTCATAAGGGATGCCGTCAGCATCCAGCGCGTCCATCTGCTCCCGGATGGCCCCATAGAGGCAGGGGTCGCCGGTGTGGAGGCGGACCGTGGTGCCTCCGGCCTTTTCGGTGGCACGGATGGTGTCCAGCACCTGTTCCAGCGTCATCTCGGCGCTGTTATAGATGGCACAGCCGGGCTTCGCCAGCCCCAGCAGGGCCGGGTTGACGAGACTGCCCGCGTAGATGATGCAGTCGGCATCGGCCAGCAGGGCCGCGCCCCGCCGGGTGATGAGGTCGGGCGCACCCGGCCCGGCTCCTACAAAATGGACCATATCTTACCCCTCCTTCACCAAAATCGTTGCGAAATAGCCCGCCGACCGGGCCGGGTCGTAATCGGTCAGGTCGGGCCAGACCTCCTCGTTCGGCAGGCCGCAGTTACAGACCATCGCGCTCCGGCTCAGAAGCCCGGCGTCGGCCAGCGCGGCCAGCGTCTCGGGCAGCTGACGGCCCGATTTCATCAGCACTTTTGCGCCCGGTGCGGCCAGCACCTCAGCGGCGCAGCGTCCCGGGGCGATGGTCAGCGGCTGCTCCATGCCGCCCGTCAGGGACTGGCCCAGCCGGGCCGCAGCGGCGCAGAAGCTCGTCACGCCGGGGAGCATCACGGTCTTGCAGCCCTCGGCCTCCAAGATCTCCTGTAAATAACCGAACGTGGCGTAGACGGACACGTCGCCGAGGTTGAGCATGGCGACATCCTGCCCGGCGTCGAGATATTCTTTCACAGCCCGGGCCGCCTCGATGTGGGCGGCTTTCTGCACCGCCGGGTCAAGGCTCATGGCGAAGCGCAGCGGCAGGATGGTCTTGCCGCTCAGCTCCACCGCACCTTTTGCGATGTCCAGCGCCAGCATCCCGCCCTTTGGGGTCTGGGGCGCGGCGATGACCGGGCAGTTTTCGAGGCGGCGGACAGCCTGCAGGGTCATGAGCTCCGGGTCACCCGGGCCGACGCTGACGCCGTAAAAAGTGCCTATCCGTTTTTCCATTCGTCCAGCAGCTCCTTTGCAGTTCTGGTCTGGCCCAGCGGGCCGTATTGGTTCGAGAAGAGCACCGCGCCCACCCGGAACGCCCCGGCAGCGCGGCGGTCGAGGTGGAGCTGGATGGCGTCCAGCAGACTGGACAGCACCGGCTCTCTCATCTCTGCTCCGTCTAAGATCTCCATGCAGGCGTCGGTGGTGGCCGCGTTCATCAGGGCCGCGCAGACGTCCCGGGACGCACCGCAGAGGGCAGCGTGGGCGCAGAGCAGCTCGGTGCGGCAGTCGGCTGTGCGGGAGTGGGTGTTCATGACGCCGCCCGCCAGTTTGACCAGCTTGCCGATGTGGCCCACCAGCACCACTTCTTCGAAGTGGGATGCCGCCGCCATATCCATCGTATCACCGATGAAGTTCGAGGTCTTGACCACCGGGATATTCTTTAGGGCGGACATCTTCTCGTGGAGATAGTCGAGGCCGTAGTTGCCCGGGGCGAGGATGAGCCGCCGGGGGCTGACCGCCCGAAGCGCCGCCTGCCCCATTTCCAGCTGGATGGTGTCGAGGATGGCCTGCTGGCTCATGGGCTCGACGATGCCGCTGGTGCCGAGAACGCTGAGTCCCCCTTCCACGCCCATGTGGGGGTTGAAGGTGCGCTTCGCCGTCTCAGCCCCGCCCTCGATGGAGATGGTGACGTCAAAACCGCCCGCGTACCCGGCAGATTCGGCCTCTTTTTCCAGCGCTTCCTTTATCATGGCCCGGGGGACGTGGTTGATGGCAGCTTCGCCCACGGGCTGGTCGAGACCGGGCTTTGTCACCCGGCCCACGCCCTCACCGCCGTGGATGCGCACCTCGCCGGACAGCTCGGGCCGGAGGGCGACACCGGCGATGACCGGCAGACCGGTGGTCACGTCCACATCGTCGCCGCCGTCCTTCCGAATGGCGCACTCGGCTCCCTCGCCGGACAGGCGGCAGAAGATGGGCTCTACCTCCACCACGATGCCCTTCGGGGTGCGGAGGGCCACCGTCTCGGGGGTGCGGCCGGTGAGCAGCAGCCGTGCCGCGCCCGCCGCGCCCAGCGCCGCACAGGTGCCGGTGGTGTAGCCGCAGCGCAGGAGCTTCTGGCCGCTGCGGACGTAGTGCTCAAAGAGCGGGCGCTTTTCCTCCGGCGCTTTTTCTTCGCCGTAGAGGAATGCGTACTGCTCATCGGTCAGAGCATAAATTTTGCAGATGTTTTCCCGGGCAAAGGCCTTTTCCGGCGTCATGACGTCCGAGACGCCCGCTGCCGAGACGCAGACGACCTTATCGGAAACTTTCTGCGCCAGCTCCAGCTCGTGGAGGCTGAGGATGACGGCCATCTTCTTGTCCCGGGCGAGGCTTTTCAGGATGGCCAGCAATTCGGCCTTGCCCTTGATGTCAAGGAAAGACGTAGGCTCGTCCAATAATATCAGCTCCGGCTGCTGGCAGATGGCCCGGGCCAGCAGGACGCGCTGGCGCTGGCCGTCGCTGATGCGGTTGAAGTCCCGGCCCGCCAGCGCCTCGGCCCCCACGAGGGCCAGCGCGGCATGGACCTGGCGCTTATCTTCCGCCGAGAGGACACCCAGCCGCCCCGTGTAGGGGTAGCGCCCGGCGGACGCCATCTCGAAGCAGGTGGTCAGCTCGGTGCGGCGGGTGTGGGGCACCATCAGAGCCATTTTGCGGGCGCGCTCCGGGCCGGAGCAGTCCGCGAGATCTTTGCCGTCCAGCAGGACAGCGCCCCCCTGGGGGGCCAGCTGCGCTGCCAGCGTCTTGAGCAGGGTGGATTTTCCCGCGCCGTTGGGGCCGATGAGGGTGAGGATGGTCCCCTTCTCGACGCCGAGGCCGATGTGCTCCATCAGGGGCGTTTTGCCGTAGCCGATGGCAAGGTCCTCGGCGCAGCAGTAGAATTTCAAATCGCTCATTCCCGGCCCTCCTGTGTCTGGCGGCGCACCAGCAGCCAGATGACCACCGGCGCACCGAAAACCGCCGTCACCGAGCTGATGGACAGCTCAGTGGGCGCGAACAGGCTGCGGGCGATGAGGTCGCAGAGCAGACAGAACGCTGCCCCGCCCAAACAGCAGCCCGGCAGGACATAAAGGGGCTTTGCGCTGCCAAGCAGGTTCTTGACCAGATGCGGCACCGCGATGCCCACAAAGGAGATGGGGCCTGCAAAGGCCGTCACGCAGGCGGAAAGCAGGCTGGACAGCAGCACGAGGGCCGTCGAGAAGGCCCGCACCGGTACGCCGACGCTCTTGGCGTAGCTCTCGCCCATCTGGTAGGCCGCCATGGGCTTCGAGAGCAGGAACGCCGCCGTCAGCGCGGGCAGCACCACGCAGGCCGCTGCACCCACATTGGCCCAGGTCATGCCGGAAAAGCTGCCCATCGACCAGTTGTGGAGATTGACGATGTTGGAGTCCTGCGCGAAGGTCACCACGATGTCGGTGACAGCCGAGCAGATATAACCGATCATGATGCCGCAGATGACGAGGATGCTCATCCGCGGCACCCGCCGGGCCACCACCAGCACAAAGGCCATCGCCGCCATCGAGCCTGCAAAGGCGGCGATGATGAGGGTGGCCGAGCCGGTGAGCAGCCCCTGCTGTAAAAACACCACCATCGTCAGGGCCACTGCCAGCTTTGCGCCGCTGGACACGCCCATGACGAAGGGACCGGCGATGGGGTTTGCGAAGAAGGTCTGCAGGAGGTAGCCCGCCGCCGAGAGGGCCGCGCCCAGCAGCACGACCATGACCGCCCGGGGCAGACGGAGCTGGAGCACGATGCCCACGGCCAGCGCATCTTCGCCCCGGCCCAGCAGAGCCGCCGCCACCGCGCCGGGCGTCAGGGACACACTGCCCCAGAACAGATTGAGTGCAAACAGCACCGCGGCCCCCGCCGTGAGGGCGAGGTACGCGAGGCTGAGGCGGCGGGTGGTGGTCATGACAAAGCTCCTTTTATACGATGCGCTGTAAGAAACGGAGGGACGCCGGGTCGGGCGAGCCCTCGGTGAAGACGAGGTTCATATCCGAGATGAGGTCGGCCAGCTCCATGCTCTGCTGGAAGAGGCTCTGGGCCGTACACCAGCAGTCGCCGGACTGGACGGCCTTGAAATCCGCCAGCATCGGACATTTTTCGATGAGCTGGTCACGGGTCTCCACCACGCCCTCGATGGTGCTGTTGTAGATGAGGACGTCGGCGTCCCTGGCCCGGGCGTAAAACGTCTCCAGCGGCAGTTTGATGGTGGACTGGGCCGACGTCTCCCCCTCGAGGTCGTCGAAGATGTAGACACCGCCGGCCATCCCCACCATCTGGGCCACATAGTCGCTGGTGCGGCGGACGGTGATGAGGTTATTCGTGGTGATGGAGAAGAAGGCCGCGGTCTTGCCGGTGTTCTCCTGTTCGAGGATAGGGGCCACCTGCTCCACCTTCTGGCGGAAGACCTCTTCCGCCATCTCAGTCTTATTCAGCAGGATGCCGTAGAGCTTGATCCACTCCATCCGGGCCAGCGGGCCGCTCTCGTAGCTCGAGCGCTCCACGAGGACCGGCACGCCGAACTTTTCCAGCTGCTCCTTGACCTCGGGGTCGTGGAGCACCATGGTGTTCTCGATGGCGAGGGTGCAGCCGGCGGCAAGGATACGCTCATAGTCCGGGGCGCTGTACTTGCCCGCGTAGGCGATGCGGCCCTCCTGCATGGCCTGTCTGGCCTCTTCCACATACCAGCCCTCGGCCTTCGTGCCGGAGAGGGCGATGCTGTCCAGGGCGTCCAGATGGACAAAGAGGTCCATCACCGAGGTGGAGACGAGATAAATATGATCCAGCGGCTGGCGCAGCACCACGACATCCTCGGGCAGGTCGTCCACCTCGGCGGCCCCTTCAGGGACGACGAGGAACCGCCCGGCGTCCGGGATGTCGATCATCACATAGCCGCCCTCATAGCAGTCGGCGGAAAACTGGGTGGCATAGTCCAGCGGATAGCTGTGGTCGAACACGAGGGATGCTGTATTGGCCGGGGCGGTCTTGTTCTGCCCGCAGCCCGCAAGGGTGAGGGCGGCGGCAGGCAGGGCTTTCAGGAAATTGCGGCGTTTCATCGTTACTTTGCCTCGATCAGGGATGCAGAGGCGAAGGTCAGCGTATACTCGATCTCATGCGGGGTGCTCATGGCGACGGTATCGCCCACCACATCCAGCGGGGTGTCGAGAGCCGCGACGGGGATCTCGAAGGTAGAGTTGCCCTCGGTGTTGGTGGGCAGATACTTTTCGCCGTCCACCAGCATATAGTCGTAGTTGGGGCTGGACCAGACGATGGTGGCGGTCATCCTGCCGTCGGCCACGGTCAGGGCCGCAGGGCTTTCCACGGTGGCACGGCCGGAGCCGCCCTCGAGGGTCACGTCGCAGGTGTAGGTTCCGTCGGCAGGTGCTTCCGCCGCAGCAGGCTGGGCGTTGGCGACACGGACGGTATGGTCGTACCACTTGCCCTTGGAGCCGAGGATGGCCAGCTGGAAGTCCTCGTCCAGAGCCTCCACCGGGATGTCGAAGCCGTAGACCTCATCGGACAGGCCGTCGGAGTAGGTGACGGTGTCGGTGGTGGGCTGGAGCCAGTCACCCTCGTGGGCCTCGGCGTCAGCGGCCATGCCGACGTAGAGGTTGACGATCTTCTTGGAGACGAGACTGACGTGGAAGGTCATCTGACCGTCCTTCACGGTCAGGGTCCCCTTGCCGTCGTTGGCCTCGTTGGCATGGAACATGGAGCTGTCGGTGTCAAAGTCGGCGGTGTAGACGCCGTCGGGCAGAGCAGCCTCTGCTGCCGGTTCGGAAGCTGCCTCGCTCACGGCAGAGGAAGCCGCAGCCTCGGAGGAAGCGGCAGAGCTGGCCGGGGCGCTGGATGCGCCGCAGCCGGTGAGAGAACCAGCCAGCACAGCGCCGGCCAGCAGAAGAGCAAATTTATGGTTCAGTTTCATGATGATATACCTCGAAGTATCTATTTTACAGAAAAGATTATAACACGCCATGGCCCGAATTCAAAGCAGGCCGAAAAAGAAATTGCCCGAAAAGGCACTCCTTTCCGGGCAATGATAGAATCAGGATCAGCCGTTCAGGGAATCGACAGCGGCCTTGGTGTGTGCGACGTAGAGCTGCTGGATGTCAGCGACCTCGCCCAGACCGGCGATCTGGCAATCGACAGAATCGAATTCGCCGGAGGCCTCGAACTGGCTCTTCCAGGAATCCTCGTCGTCGCCCGCCATATCGTTGTTGGCGTGGTCGCCTGCAACGACCATCAGGGGACGCAGGACGACCTTGGTGTAGCCGGCAGCCTTGACAGCCTCGATGACGTTCTCGCAGGCAGTCTCCTCCGGCTCACCCTCGACGGTGCCGATGAAGACATTCTTGTAGCCCAGAGCGTTCATCTGAGACTGCATCTGGCTGTAGCTCACCTTTGCGGTGTGAGAGGTGCCGTGGCCCATGAAGACAAAAGCGGTGCCGTCCTCAGCAGCGGCGTCCAGACTGTCGAAACCGGCGGTCTTGACGGCCTCGGCGGTGATGGCCTTGGCGACAGCTTCCTTGTCGGCGTTGATGACGGTGGCATCGCTGCCCACCTCGCCCAGCAGAGGCTCGGCGATGGCGACAGACTCAAACTTATCGCGGTAGCTGTCCACCATCTCCATCATCTCGTCGTACTCAGCGCCGTGCATCAGATGGGTGGGCTGGACGACCAGATTCTTCACGCCGTTGGCAACAGCGCGCTCCAGAGCCTGCTCCATGTTGTCGATCTTCTCGCCGTCGCGGGCCTGGACATGGTTGATGATGATCTGTGCGGTGAAGGCACGGCGGACAGACCAGTCGGGATATGCGGCCTGGATGGCGTCCTCGATGCCCTTGATGTCCGCTGCGCGGCTGTCGTTGAAGGAGGTGCCGAAGCTGACGACCAGGATCTCGTTGTCGCCGATATTGTCCTGGTTGCGGGCGTCGTCCTTGGAGGCGTCGCCGGTGTCGCGGCCAAAGTAATCGGGGTCAGCCTCTTCGCCCTCGACCATCTCCTTCTGGGCGTCGGTCAGGGCGTCCCATGCGGCCTTGGCGGCCTCGCACTGCGCGTCGGTGTTCTCGTTGCGCTCCTGCACATAGATGGCGTCGATGAGGTCTGCCACATTCTTTGCTGCCACTTCATCTGCCTCCTCGCTGCTCACCTCGCTGGCGGCGGCAGAGCTTGCGGCGGTGCTGCTGGCGGCAGTGGAAGAAGATGCACCGCAGCCGGTGAGGACACCGGCACACAGGGCCAGTGCGGCGGCAGCGGCGGTGACGCGCTGCCAGTTCTTGTTGGTTGCCTTACGCATTGTTTGAGTCCTTTCTGTTGTGTGGAATGTACGTTTCCGATAGAAAGGGTACGAAACGGGGGCCAGCTCAAACGAAAAAAGAGCCTTTTCACCGCGCGGAAGGCACAGCAAAAAGACCCTTTGAATGTTCGGGCTTTTTGGTACGACCAATTCCTCGTGATCCGGAGCCGGACGCTCCTGTACCAACAGCGGGCAGGTTTCCTGACTGAAAGCTCACCGCCCGCTGCCGCCTTCCCAGAGGCAAAGCCTCCAGTGACCGGCGCTGAGCGCCAAGGCAACGGGCTCCCTTATCACAGTGACGAGATCGCGCGGGACTCGCACCCGCTTCCCTTTTACCCTCCCGGCCGGGGACGAAGCCCCGGCGGCAGGCACCTGCTGTTTTCTATTCAGACGAGGTGAAGTATACCACACTCCGCCCTAAAATGCAATATCTCAGCCCTCCTGCGGCACGACCCAGACCATGCCCAGCGCTTCGAGCTTTGCGATGCGCTCCGCCGTCAGCTTTTTCTCGGCACAGGCGTAGTTTTCGCGCATCCGGCGGACCCAGTCGCCGAGGCAGAAGCCGTCTTCGGTCTTATAGTTCACCGGCACCAGCAGATTGCCGTGGGCGGCGCAGTACTCTTCGGCACGGCGGAACGCCCCGGCCCACTTGGCCTCCCGGGCGTCCCACTGCATCCCGATGGCATCCAGCAGAGCGATATGCTCCGGCGTCACCTGGAACGAGCCGGGCCGGGCCTTGCGGGCAGCCCGGAGGTTCGAGATCCAGACGCCCAGACGGAAGCCGTTCTCGTCCACGTATCCGGCAGGCACGAGGAGGCTGCCCTTCTTCTCGGCGTAGAGCCTGGCGCTCTGGTAGTTGTCCAGCCAGTTCTGCTCCCGCACGCTGTACGCGGGCGGCACCGGGGCGCTGAGGCGTCGGCCTTTTTCGCCCTTGAACAGCTCTCTCAGGGCCGCGCGGCGCTCGGCGGAGAGCTTTTTGCCCTCCCGCAGCATCTGCTTCTGACGGGACAGCCAGCTGCCCAGCCAGATGCCGTCCTCCGTCCGGTATTGGGCCGGAACGGCCAGACTGCCGTGCTCCTTTTTGTATTCCACGGCCAGCTCGTAGCGGTGCTGCCACGAGTCGGTCTTTTCCCAGTTCATGCCCAGCTCGTCCAGCAGGGCTTTCCGCTCCGGCGTCACCCGGGCGCTGCTGCGCTCGGGGTTCTGCCATGCGTACCGCTGACGGGACACCCACTTGCCCAGCAGGATGCCGTCTTCGTCGGTGTACTCGGTGGGGACGTCGAGGTTCCCGTGAGCGGCGTGGTACTTCACGGCGGCCTCGTAGGCGGTCTGCCACTTGCGGTCGTTCCGGTTCGTCCAGTCCACTCCCAGCGCTTCCAGCTTTTCGATCTGGGCGTCGGTCAGCACACCTTCTTTATAAGCGGCACGCTGACTGCCCAGCCAGACGCCCAGCGCCATGCCGTCCGGCGTGACGTACTTGACGGGAATTTCCAGCGTGTGATTTTCCAGATAATACTGGACGGCGGCGGCATAGCTCTTCTCCCAGAGGATGCTGCCGGTGTCCCACACCATGCCCAGTGCCTCGAGGCGCTCGACGCGGTCTGACGGCAGATTCCCGCTCAGATAGCGCTGGCGGTTGTAGACGATCCACTCGCCCAGCGCAAAGCCGTCCTTATCCTTATAATGGACCGGCACCAGCAGGTCGCTGTGGCTGCCGCGGTACCGCCGGGCCGAAGCACAGCCGTTCTCCCACGCCAGTTCGAGCCGCTTTTTCCAGTTCATGCCGATTTTGTCCAGCCGGGCGGCCTGCTCGGCGGTGAGGCGGCCCTTTTTCTTTCCGGCCCGGACAAGGCGCTGGTTTTCCAGCCAGCGGCCCACGGCCACGCCCCCAAAGCGGTAGGAGCGAGGCACGTCCAGCGTCTTTCCCTCTGCCGTCATCTGCTTTGCGGCGGCATAATAGCGCTCCCAGTCGGAGTCCAGCGCGCGGCAGAGCTGCCGGTAAGCCCGGCGGCAGGCAGAGAGAGGCTCTTCCAGCGGGAAGGCTTCTGCCCCCGCCGCGCTGCACTCCTTCCGCAGCTGCTGCACACAGGTCAGCGCCTCAAAGGCCGCGCTCAGCTCTGCCACCGGCACACTGCCGCAGGCTGCAAGGGCGCGGGCCAGCATCTGCCGGTATGCGGCCGGTCCAGCGCTGCGGCGCACCAGCACCACGCCCGAGATCCCGGCCAGAGGTGACTGCACCGCCGGGCCGTTGGCACAGACCAGCAGCCGGAGGGTGGCCGCTTCGTCGGCCGCAAAGCCTTCTGCATCCTTATAAATATGTGTTCCTGCACCAAACAGCTTCTCGGCCTGCTCTGCGGTCTGCGCCGCCGCTGCATCATCCTCGCAGAGGACGAGACAGCGTCCGGCAGCATCCGGGAGCCACTGCGCCAGCAGCTGTTCCACCGGCGGAAGCTTCTCTACGGCGAGGCTCAGAGCCTGATATTTCTCGGCGTTGGGGTCAGGGCAGCCCGGCAGATGGAGGTTCTTCACCTCAGCACGGAGGCGGGCCATCGCATCTTCCAGCGGCCAGAGCAGAGCCGTATAGGAGGCCGGCATGGGCAGCAGGCCCTCGGCCATCGCCCCGCCCAGCGCCAGCGGCTCCACGATGGCGTCGGCCAGCATCTCCTCGGCGGCGCGGCAGCTGTCGCCCGGGGCGTCCGGCTCCCCCAGAGCCAGCAGCTTTGCCCCCGGGCAGAGACGGAACAGGGGCTGGACACAGTCGGTCCAGTCCTTTGCGCTCATCTCCCTCCAGCCGTCCAGTACCAGCAGGCCGGGCCGGAACTCAGCCAGCGCCACCCAGCCCAGAGCATTCTGCACGGCCAGCTGCTCGCAGCTCATCAGCCGCACCCGGTCGCCCAGCGTCCGGCCCAGCCGCTTTGCCAGGGCGCGGCGCAGCTCCAGACGGGCAGCGCAGGACACCACCCAGAGCACGCGCATCTCGGGGTGGGCGTCCAGCAGCTCCCATACGATGCAGCCTTTGCCCGTACCCGCCGGGCGCACCAGCGCAGCACAGTTTTTCTGCTGCAGTCCAGCCTCCGCTGCACGGCAGGCTGTTTTATTTGAATCATCTACCAAAATCGACATATCTTATCCTTTCTGCCCCTTCCGAGGGTTCAGAAATTCGCTTTTTCTGCAAAAAAGAAACGCGCCTGCGCAAAGCTGGCTTTCCTGCCTGCGCTGCGCCTGCGTTTTTCTGCAAAAATGTTACTTTCATGCTCTATTTTTATCATAAAAGTTTATTTCTTGTCAAGATGATTTGCACAGATTTTTCCAAATAATTTTCCATTTCCTTTTTCCGGAAATTCCGGGACCGTTCCCTGCTGGCCGTTGACGGCGGGGACAGTTGGTGGTAGACTTTTTTCATCGGCTCCCCTTTTGGCGGGAGACTCCCCTATTTATGATATGTGAGGTAATCGATATGAACATCATCCGCACCGAAAAAGCTCCCGGCGCCATCGGCCCCTACTCTCAGGGCTACACCGTGGGCGGTCTCGTCTTCACCTCCGGCCAGATCCCGGTAGACCCCGCTACCGGCGCAGTCGCCGAGGGCATCGCCGCACAGGCTGACCAGAGCTGCCGCAATGTGGGCGCTATCCTCGAAGCTGCCGGCGTGGGCTTTGACAAGGTGGTCAAGACCACCTGCTTCCTGGCCGACATCGCCGACTTTGCCGCTTTCAACGAGGTGTACGCCAAGTATTTCACCTCCAAGCCCGCCCGCAGCTGCGTGGCCGTGAAAGACCTGCCCAAGGGCGTGCTCTGCGAGATCGAAGCCATCGCTGAGGCCTAAGCCGCCTTTTCGGCACAAAGAGGGGCCGTCTGCACTCCATTCCGGGTGCGGACGGCCCCTTTTGTCTGTCTTCGATTCCAGTTTTTCATGCCGGCCAATTTTCCCAGCCAGAGAAATTGACTTCGTTTTTTGCTTTTGTTACAATAGAATCAACCTGTTGTAAAAGATTTCCGGTCAAATTTGAAAGAGAGGTCCCTGCCCATGTCCAATTCCCGTGTTGAAAGCCACAGCCGCGCCGAATTGCGCAACAAGATCATCAGCGCAGCCACCCTGCTCGAGATCCTGTTGTCCGGCCTCGTCCTCATCGGCCTGCTGCTGTCGATGGTGCCGCTGCTGCAGTGGATGCCCGGCCTGCTGTTCGACGGCAACGACGTCGAGGTGAGCATCTTCTTACAGCGGGCGCTGGACATCGTCATCGGCATCGAGTTCATCAAGATGCTGGCCAAGCACAGCCCCGGTTCCAGCCTCGAAGTGCTGCTCTACGCCATCGCCCGCCACATGGTGGTGGGTCACGAGTCCGCCCTGGAGAACCTGCTGAGCGTGGGCGCCATCGCCCTCATCTTCATCGTGCGGAAGTTCTTCTTCGTGCCGGCCTTCGGCGCTCATCTGCCCGACGGCCACCCCGCACCCGACCTTTCCCCCAGCCAGAGCGGCATCCCGTCAGAGGAATTCGCCTCCCGGTTGCGCAAGCACCTGCATCATGACGACACCGACACGGAGCTTGAAGTCGCCATCGAAGACCCCAAGTACGAGGACAACACCGACACGCTGCTGGAAGCAGACCCGAAATGAGCCTGACAACGTAAAATGCCCCGCAGGACGCTCGTCGAGAGCTGCCTGCGGGGCATTTTTTATGCTTAGTTGCTCTTGTGCTTCTGGCCGAAACGGTACTCCTTGCCGTCCCGGATGCGCTGGATGTTGGAACGGTGCATCCAGATGACCATGCCGCCCATGATGGCAGCGCCGACGGTGCAGACCACCACGTCCTGAGCCGACAGGCCGCGCATGAGGCTGTACACCAGCGTCAGGACCGGATAGGCCGCGGCCATGGTGATGCTGCCCAGCGACACCATGCCGGTGGGGACCAGGCAGACGAGGAAGATGAGTGCCAGCACCGGCAGCAGCACCGGCTGGACTGCCAGAATGGCACCGGCAGCCACCAGTACGCCCTTGCCGCCCTTGAAACCGAAGTAGATGGGCTTGGAGTGGCCCACCACGGCGAGGATGGCGGCGAGATAGACGCCCAGATAGGGCGAGACGGCAGCGTCAGCGGGCAGATGGCCGAACAGCCACCGGCCAAGGCAGACGGCCACGACGCCCTTGAGCACATCGCCCACCGCCGTGAGGGCAGCGGCTTTCTTGCCGAAAGTGCGCAGCATATTGGTCATACCGGCAGCGCCCGAGCCGTGGGTGCGGACGTCGTCATGGTACAGGTATTTGCTGACGAGGATGCCGTTGTCCACGCTGCCCAGCAGATAGGCTTCGGCAGCGACCGCCAGCACTATGAGAAATGCGGTCATAGAACCAGTCTCCCTTCCTTATACGTCCTTCGCGCCCACCTCGCCGGAGCCGCGCTCACGCACGACAAGGCGGATGGGGGTGTGCTCCAGACCAAAGTTCTCGCGGATCTGGTTGATGATATACCGCTGATAGCTGAAGTGGAACAGGTGCTTTGCGTTGACGAAGGCCACGAACGTCGGCGGACGGGTGGAAGCCTGGGTCAGGTAGAAGATCTTCAGGCGGCGGCCCTTGTCGCTGGGCGGCTGCATCCGAGCGGTGGCACGGGCCAGCATCTCATTCAGCACACCGGTGGGCACGCGGGCGCCGTTCTGGCTGTCCACATCGCGGATGAGCTGCATCAGCTTGTTGACGTTGTAGCCGGTCTGGGCCGAGATGAAGATGATGGGAGCATAGCCCATGAAGCTGAAGCACTCGGCATAGCCCCGGCGCTGCAGTTCCATGGTGTTGGTCTCCTTGCCCTCCACGGCGTCCCACTTGTTGACGACGATGATGCAGGCTTTGCCCTGGTCGTGGGCGTAACCGGCCACCTTGCTGTCCTGCTCGGTGAAGCCGACGGTGGCGTCCACGAGGATGAGGGCCACGCGGCTGCGCTCGACAGCGGCCAGTGCGCGGACGACCATGTAGCGCTCGAGGCCGTCGGTGATGTTGCTGCGCTTGCGCAGACCGGCGGTATCGGTGAAGATGAACTTGCCGTAAGCGTTGTCCACGGGGGTGTCGATGGCGTCGCGGGTGGTTCCGGCCTCGTTGGCCACGATCATGCGGTTCTCACCGAGGATGCGGTTAGTCAGGCTGGACTTGCCCACATTGGGGCGGCCGATGATGGCGACGGGGATGCGGTCTTCCTCCACGACGGTCTCACTGAAATCGAGGTGGGCGCAGACGGCGTCCAGCAGGTCGCCGGTGCCGTGGCCGTGGACGGACGAGATGGGCATGACTTCGTCGAAGCCGAGGTTATAGAACTCGTAGAGTTCCATGGGGGTCTCGCCCACGTTGTCGCATTTGTTGACGGCGAGGATGATGGGCTTGTGGCTGCGGCGCAGCATATGGGCCACGTCCTCGTCGGCGGCGGTCAGGCCGTTGCGCACGTCCACCACCATGATGATGCAGTCGGCGGTATCGATGGCGATCTGGGCCTGCTCGCGCATGTGGGCCAGAATGCCCTCGGTGGCCTTGGGCTCGATGCCGCCGGTATCCACCAGCAGGAACTCGTGGCCGCTCCACTCGCAGTTGGCGAAGATGCGGTCGCGGGTGATGCCCGGGGTATCCTCCACGATGGCCAGACGCTGGCCGCAGAGCTTATTGAACAGGGTGGACTTGCCCACGTTGGGGCGGCCCACCACAGCAACGATCGGTTTGCTCATAGGGGGTTCCTCCTTTCACAAAAGGGGTAAAATTACGGTCTTCTCCGGCGGGCGATATGCAGGCCGCTGCGCAGCAGGGCCTTGGCCTCGTCGCCGCCGCCGGTGGGCAGGACTTCCACCTTCACGCCGAGCCGCTGGCCCAGCTGCTCGATGGTCATATCATCGAGGAAGGTGTCCTTCTCCTCCCGCAGCATCACGGCAGGCACGCCCAGGGTGCCGCTGGACAGCCGGCCCTCGCACTGGGCGATGATGTCCGTCGCCGTGACGAGGCCCGCCACGCCGACGTTGCCGCCGAAGAAGTTGTTTTTGATGGGATGCACTTTTACTTCTATCATGGGGTACTGGCGGTGGAGCTCGTCCATCATCTCGGTGATAAGGGGCGCGGCCATGGTGCCGGTGACGACATCCATCTTTTTGGTGCCATAGATGCGGTGGGGCTTTTCCAGCTCGGCCAGAAATTCCTCCCGGAAGAGGCTCATCATGCCCACGCCGTTTTCCAGCTGGTCGTAGTCCTCATAGAACTCCGGCTCCGGGATGGGGCGGCCGGCCTTGAGGTACCACTCATCGCTGGGGTAGATGATGCGCTTGCCGTGGCGGCGCTTGCACTCGTCGCCGAACTCTTCCATGATGTCGATGACGGCGGCGCTGGTCTCAGCGTCGTAGGGCGTCTGCTTGAAGAGGTTCTGGCGGTAGTCCGTCACGCCGCAGGGGACTGCCGCCACGCTCTGCACCATCGGGGTCAGCTCCAGCAGGTCGGTGAGGGTGCGGCGGAGCTCGTCGCCGTCGTTGATGCCCCGGCAGAGCACCAGCTGGCAGTTGACGGCGATGCCGCCCTCCACCAGGCGGGGCAGGTACTTCAGCACCTCGCCGCCCCGTTTATTCGCCAGCATCCGCACCCGGAGCTGGGGATTGGTGGTGTGGACCGAGATGTTGATGGGCGAGATGTGCATCTTGATGATGCGGTCGATCTCGTGGTCCTGCATGTTGGTCATGGTGATATAGTTGCCGAACAAAAAGGACAGGCGCTCGTCGTCGTCCTTGAAGTAGAGGCTCTCACGCATTCCCGGGGGCAGCTGGTCGATGAAGCAGAACATGCAGTGGTTGGAGCAGGAGTGCTTCTGGTCGCCCAGATAGGTGGAGAAGTCGCAGCCGAAGGGGCCGCGCTCTTCCCGCCGGACATCCCACTCCCGGATGCCGTCCGCCACCTTTGCTTTGAGGTGGAAGCTCTTGCTGTCGGTATAAAAATCATAGTCCAGCGTGTCGTTCAGCTCGTTGCCGTCCACGCTCAGCAGCTCGTCGCCGCCGGCGAGGCCGAGGGCTTCCGCCTCGCTGCCCGCGTCCACGCGGTCGATTTTAATAGACACTTTCACTTCACCTGCTTTCCGGTAGGTTCGCCTTCGTACAACCTCTCAGTCGGGCTTGCGCCCGCCAGCTCCCCTAGTAGGGGAGCCTCTGGCGTATCCAGCAAGCTTCATCCGTTCCATAAACAGCAAGAAGGGGAAGGCATTGCGCCCTCCCCTTCTGTACATAACACCAATGTGCCACCAATTCTGCGCAAATTAGCCCTTCTTGATGACTTCCTCGCCCTTGTAGTAACCGCAGTTGCCACATGCCTGGTGGGGGAGCTTCAGAGAGCCGCAGTTGCTGCACTTGACCAGTGCGGGGGCCTCCAGCTTCCAAACATTGCTGCGACGCTTGTCGCGGCGGGCCTTGGAAAGATGTCTCTTAGGTACTGCCATATTTTTGCACCTCCTTGATGGGTTTCTCAGTTCAGCAGTGATTTGAGTATCGCTAGCCTTGCGTCTGCGGGTTCGGCCTCAGCTTCTGCCGGAGGGCAGGTACATTCGGCCATCTTCTTCCCGCACCGGGGACACAAGCCCGGGCAGTCAGCGCTGCAAAGCAGCACCGTCGGTATCTGGAACATGAATTCCTGACAGAGCCATTCGTCCACATCCAGATGTCCTTTTTCGTTGAGGGGCAGGTCGAAATCCGGGTCATCCAGATCGCGCTCCCTGACCGTCCACTCTGCTTGCACCGTCTCTTCCCGTTCGACGGGGTCGAGGCAGCGGGCGCACTCTCCGTGCACCAATGCGTTTGCCCGCAGCGTCATCCGGATCTCCTCGCCATCCGGCACCGCCTCAAAGCGGGCCGTCACAGGCTGCTCGATCCTTGCACCGGCAAAATCCTTTGCAGACAAATCACACTGAAACTCTGCGGTGTAAGGCTTCGTGCCGGATACGATAAACTTTCTCAGGTCAAATTGCATAGTACACCTCATAAAAGGCTGCTTTGTTAGTATAGCGCCAACACAGCCCTTTGTCAACACCAAAACAGGCAGAAAACCGAAAAAATTTCAAATTCTCCGGTTTCCTGCCTGTCTGGGATGCTTCAAATCAGAAATTTCAGAGTTATTTTACAGGTACTTCTTCACATCGTGGGGCAGAGCAGCCTCATCCGCGCTGACAGTGACGGTGACCTTGATGGAGTCGCCGGCGGCAGCAGCGATCTCGTCCAGAACGACGCCCAGACGGTTGATGTCGTGATCCAGCACCTTCAGGATGCCGTCGATGTACAGGTCAGTGATGTCATAATTGCTTGCCAGCAGGCCGGCCACGAAGCCGTACAGCATCTCGCCGCCGGCGATCTTGTACTCGTCCAGGTCGATGAGACGGGCGGCGTTGGGGACCTCATAGGTCAGCTTCATGCCCTTCTCGACGACAACGACGTTGCCCTTGGAGGTCTTGACCGAATCATTGATCATGTCGATCATAGCCTTGGTCTTACCGGAGCCTTTGGTGCCAACAATCAGTTTAATCATAGTTCTGTCCTCCTGTATTTTCCACGCCTCACGGCGGGAGATCGTTTTTTGTTCCGCTTGCTCTTACTTCAGCTTCGCTTCCAGCTCGGCGGTCAGGTTCTCATAACCCGGCTTGCCCAGCAGAGCGAACATATTCTTCTTATAGCTCTCGACGCCCGGCTGATTGAAGGGGTTGACGCTCAGCAGGTAGCCGCTGCAGGCGCAGGCACGCCAGAAGAAGTAGATGAGGTAGCCCACATTATAAGCGGACAGGTCGTCCACCTCGATGACCACCTCCGGCACGCCGCCGTCGGTGTGGGCGAGGATGGTGCCTTCCATGGCCTTGCGGTTGACCACGCTCATGTTCTGGTCAGCCAGGAAGTTCAGGCCGTCGAAGTTGCCCTCCAGCTTGTCGATGAAGAGGTCCTGTGCGGGCTTCTTGACATCCACGATGGTCTCGAACATGGTGCGGGAGCCTTCCTGGATGAACTGACCCATGGAGTGCAGGTCGGTGGAGAAGATGCAGCTTGCGGGGAACAGACCCTTGTTGTCCTTGCCCTCGCTCTCACCGAACAGCTGCTTGTACCACTCGTTCATGAGGGTGAAGTTCGGCTCATAGCACTCGAGGATCTCGATGCTCTTGCCCTTGCGGTACAGGATGTTGCGGATGGCCGCATACTTGTAAGCGTCGTTGTCGGGGCTGAGCACGGAGAAGCGCTCCATCGCGTCGGCTGCGCCCTTCATGACGTCGTCGATGCTGATGCCGGCAGCAGCGATGGGCAGCAGGCCCACAGCGGAAAGGACGGAGTAGCGGCCGCCGACATCGTCGGGGACGACGAAGGTGGGCCAGCCCTGGGCGTCAGCCAGCTGCTTGAGGGTGCCCTTGGCGCGGTCGGTGGTGGCGTAGATGCGCTTGTTGGCTTCTTCCACGCCCATCTCGTCTTCCAGCAGTCTGCGCAGCACACGGAAGGCCAGAGAGGTCTCGGTGGTGGTGCCGGACTTGGAGATGACGTTGATGGAGAAGCGCTTGCCCTTGCACAGCGCGATGATGTCATTCAGATAGGTGGGGCTGATGCTGTTGCCGCAGAAGTAGATCTTCAGGCCGTTGTCCAGCTCGTTGTGGTACATCCCCTTGACGGCCTCGATGACGGCACGTGCGCCCAGATAGCTGCCGCCGATGCCGGCGACCACCAGAACGTCGGAATCCTCACGGATCTTGGCAGCAGCTGCCTTGATGCGCTCGAACTCTTCCTTATCATAATCACGGGGCAGATACATCCAGCCCAGGAAGTCGCTGCCGGGGCCGTTCTTGGCTTCCAGCGTCTTGTGCGCGGCCTCTACCTGGGGGTAGATGGCCTTGTATTCCTCTTCGTTGATGAAACTGGAGAGGTGCTTTGTATTCAGAGCGAGACTCATTCTATCAAAACCTCCAAAACATTTTACGGGCTCTTTGCCCGGCGAGGGTTTTTCTTGGTATAAGTGTACCGTTCCCGCCGGGCAAAGTCAAGGCCAAAATCCTCGCTTTTCATACAATTTTAATAGTGTTGTTTTGTATGCTCTTACATCTTTTATACAAACGTCCAAGCCATTCTTTGCCCTCGCTGACCGTTTTTGACCGGTAGTGCGCAATTTTCGGTCATGCCGCGCCGGTGAGGCTCTGCCACAGCAGGCCGATGGCATCCCGGACGGTCATCCTCGGCGCATCGGCGGCAGCACGCACTTCGTACTCTTCCAGAAGCTCTTCGCCCTGATAGACGGCGGCTTTGCCCAGCGTCTGGCCCTGCTCCACCGGAGCTTCCAGCTCCTCGGGCAGGGTCAGCTCGGTATGCAGGGATGCCCCGCTCCCCTTCTCCACCAGCACCGTCTCCGGCAGGGCCGAGTAATCCAGCGGGACGCTGCCTGCCGCGCTGCCCCTGACCGTGATCTGGAGCGGCTGTGCCTCGAGTTTTGGCAGCGGCGCGGCCTCATAGGCCCCGAAGCCGTAGTCCAGCAGGGTCGTGGCGGCGTCGAATCGGTCGGCGCTGGACGGTGCGCCCAAGATCACCGCAATGAGGGAGAGGCCGTTCCGGGTGGCGCTGGCCGAGATGCAGATGCCCGCGCCGCCGGTGGTGCCGGTCTTGAGGCCGGTGATCCCCTCATACCGGCGGAGGAGCTTATTCGTATTGATCAGCTGGGTCGCCCCGCCCCGGAGGGTGTCCGTCCAGATGCCGGTGTAGTGCAGCACCTCGGGGCAGGTGTTCAGGATGGTGCGGCTCATGGCGGCCACGTCCCGGGCCGTGGAGAGATGGCCTTCGGCGTCCAGCCCGCAGGCGTTGCGGAAAGACGTCTGCTCCATCCCCAGCGAGGCGGCCCGGGCGTTCATCTGCTCCACGAAGGCCGGCTCACTGCCGCCCACCAGCTCGGCCACGGCCACTGCCGCGTCGTTGGCAGAGGAAACGCAGATGGCCTTTATCATCTCGTCCAATGTAAAGTGCTCCCCCGGCTCCAGCCAGATCTGACTGCCGCCCATGTGGTAGGCGTGCTCACTCACCGGCACCGGCGTCTCCATGGTCAGCCGCCCGTCGTGGACAGCCTCGAAGGCGAGCAGCAGGGTCATCACCTTGGTGATGGAGGCGATGGGGACCCGCTCGTCGGCGTTCTTCTCGTAGAGGACCCGTCCGCTCCCCTGCTCAATAAGGATGGCAGCGCGGCAGTTGAGGTCGAGCTGAGGCGCGGCAGCTGCGGCCGGCAGCAGAATTCCTTCCGCCGCTTCCTCGACGTTGGCGCTGACGGCCCGCTCTTCCGGGTGCATGACAGCCCGCAGACCCACGCCCTCCGCCGTCCCAAGGGCCAGTGCAAACAGCCAGAAACAGAGCACGGCTGCGCAGAGCACCGCAAAATTCTTTCGTTCCATCCCTTGTCCCTCCCCGCAATGTCTGTCTGATTGCATTCTATGCAAAAAAAGAGGCCGGAATGCTCTTTTCTCCCCGGGAAAAATCTGCTATAATAGGATGGTTTATTATAAGGTAATAACCTCTCAGTCTGCTTCGCAGCCAGCTCCCCTGTCAGGGGAGCCAAATCGGAGAGGTTTTGGAAAGGACACCCCATGCGAGTTTGTTTTTATACCCTTGGCTGCAAGGTCAACTTAAACGAGACCGGTGCGCTGGAACAGATGTTCCGCTCCGCCGGTTTCACCATCGTGCCGGAGGGCGAAGAGGCCGACGTCTTTGTGGTGAACAGCTGCACCGTCACCAACTTCGGCGACCAGAAGAGCCGCAAGTGGCTCCGCCGGGCCAAGCGCGAGAACCCCGGCGCCGTCACCGTCCTCACCGGCTGCTACCCGCAGGCTTTCCCCGAGGAAGCGGCCCAGTTCATGGAGGCCGACCTGGTCTGCGGCAACGGCGACCGGAGAGCCATCCTCGACAACGTGCTCAAGCTGCTGGACGGCCACGAGCGCATCGTCGCCATCGCCCCCCACGCGAAGGGCGAGCGGTTCGAGGAACTGCCGGTGGAGCGGTTTGAGACCCACACCCGCGCCTTTATCAAAGTAGAGGACGGCTGCAACCGCCAGTGCGCCTACTGCGTCATCCCCCGCGCCCGCGGCCCGGTGCGCAGCCGCTCGGAAGAGAGCATCCTCGCCGAGCTGCGCCAGCTGGCCGCATCCGGCTACCGGGAAGTGGTGCTCAGCGCCATCTCTCTGCCCAGCTACGGCCTCGACACCGGCACCAACCTTGTGGAGCTGGTGGAAAAGTGCGCCCGGGTGGAGGGCATCGAGCGCATCCGGCTGGGCAGCCTTGACCCCGATATGCTGACCCCCGAGTACATCACCCGGCTGGCGGCAGTGGACAAGCTCTGCCCCCAGTACCACCTGAGCCTGCAGAGCGGCTGCAGCGCCACCCTGCGCCGGATGCGCCGCGTCTATACCGCCGAGCAGTACGCCGAGGTGGTCCGCCAGCTCCGCGCCGCCTACGGCGACCGCCCGGTCAGCTTCACCACCGACTGCATCTGCGGCTTCCCCGGTGAGACGGAGGAAGATTTCCGGGAGAGCTGCGCGTTCCTGAAGGAGATCGGCTTCCTGAAAGTCCACGTCTTCCCCTACTCCCGCCGCAGCGGCACCCCCGCCTACGACTTCCCCGATCAGGTCCATGAGCGCGAAAAGCAGGCCCGCAGCCGGGAGATGAACGCCATCGCGGAGGACATCCGCCGCGAGGTGCTGGCCGGCTGCGAGGGCAGCGAAGACGACGTTCTGCTGGAGACTCCCCTCTCCGGCACCCTCTTCACCGGCTACACCCGGCTGTACGTTCCCGTCGTGGTATCGGCCCCGGGCCATAAGAGCGGCGAGATCATCCATGTCCGGCTGGGCAGCTACGACGGCGAGCGTGTCCGGGCCGAGATGGTGTAATCTTAGCTGTTTCTTTGCCGTTTTGTACAAATCCATTTGTTCGCATTTGTGCAAGATATATCAGTTGTGAATTTCATAACAAATTTTAGGCTTTTCCCTTTTCTTCCCGAAGGGTTTATGCTACAATAAAAGTGGATCATTCGGGGCATCCGGCTGTTTGCAGCAGCCCAGTATCAAATGCCCCGGAGAAAAGCCGCGTCAGAGCGGTTTTTTGTTCTGTTGTTTCAAAGCAAGGAGAGATTGGAATGAGTTTCAGAGGAATCAACACCACGGTCATCCAGATCCGCCGCCAGGTCTTTACCGAGGTGGCACGGATGGCCTACGCCAACGTCAAGGGCGAGCAGGCCAACCACCTGATGCGCAAGATCCCTTACACCATCATCCCCGGTGAGGAAGGCAAGCTCCGCAAGGACATCTTCCTCGAGCGCGCCATCGTCGAGGAGCGCGTTCGTCTGGCCATGGGCCTGCCCACCCGCCGCATGGACGAGCACAACAGCGTCGTCTCCGGTCTGGAGGACGCTTCCATCGCCGATAAGTATTATGACCCCCCGCTGGTGAACGTCATCAAGTTCGCCTGCAACCGCTGCCCCGAGAAGCTGGTCAAGGTCTCCGACCTGTGCCAGGGCTGCCTCGCACACCCCTGTATGGAAGTCTGCCCCAAGAAGGCCATCACCTGGGAGAGCGGCCGTTCCACCATCGACCAGGAAAAGTGCATCAAGTGCGGCCGCTGCGTCGGCGTCTGCCCCTACAACGCCATCGTCAAGACCGAGCGTCCCTGCGCCGCTGCCTGCGGCATGGGTGCCATCCACTCCGATGAGCTGGGCCGCGCCGAGATCGACTACAGCAAGTGCGTGTCCTGCGGCCAGTGTCTGGTCAACTGCCCCTTCGGTGCCATCGCCGACAAGGGCCAGATCTACCAGCTCATTCAGGGCTTCAACCGCGGCGACCGCATCTACGCCCTCGTCGCTCCCGCCTTCATCAACCAGTTCCCGGGCCTGGCCTCCACCGGCAAGCTCAAGGCTGCGCTGAAGGCTCTGGGCTTCTACGACGTCGTGGAGGTCGCCATCGGTGCTGACCTGTGTACCGTGGATGAGGCTCACGACTTCCTGGAGGAGGTCCCCAACAAGCTGAACTTCATGGCTACTTCCTGCTGCCCGGCATGGAGCATGATGGCAAAGACCGCCTTCCCGGATCTTGCAAAGAACATCTCCATGACCATGACCCCCATGGTCTTTACCGCCCGCATGATGAAGCAGGCCGACCCCGAGGCCCGTATGTGCTTCATCGGACCCTGCGCCGCCAAGAAGCTGGAAGCTTCCCGCCGCACCGTCCGCTCTGATGTGGACTTCGTGCTGACCTTCGAGGAACTGGCCGGCATCATCGAGGCCAAGGACATCGACGTGGCCAACCTCGAAGTTGACCCCGATGAGATCGATCTGGTCCACGCTTCCGGCGCAGGCCGCGGCTTCGCACAGTCCGGCGGCGTCGCCAAGGCTGTCGCCGACAAGGTCAAGGAGTGGCACCCCGATATGGACGTCAAGATCGCGTCCGCACAGGGCCTCGCCGAGTGCAAGAAGCTGCTGATGCTGGCCAAGGCCGGCAAGTACAACGGCTACCTGCTGGAAGGCATGGGCTGCCCCGGCGGTTGCATCGGCGGCGCCGGCACCATCGCCGACCCCGCCCGCACCGCTGTCGCGCTGAACAAGTACGTCAAGGAGGCTCCGTTCCAGGACCCCGAGCAGAGCCCCTTCATGACCAGCATCCATGTGCTGAAGGACGACCCCAACTTTGAGATCTGAGTTTTCCTGACTTCTGCCGCTTCCCGTCCGCTGGGAAGCGGCTTTTTTTGTGTCTTCGGCAAAGCCCGTGTTTTTTCTTCCATAAGATGTGTCTTATGTGAAACATTTTTGTGAAAGCCTCACAAGCCGGATTGACTTTTTCTTCTGAATATGTTATTTTTGCGGTGACAAATTCCTTCGCGTTCCGTTTTGGAACGCACAGAGCCGCCTCTGCGGCTGGAAAGGTCGATTCTTGAATATGACGAAATCTTTGAAGCATATGGGCAGACGCACCGGGGCGGTCCTCGTCTCGCTGCTGCTGCTCCTGACGCTGGCGGTCAGTGCCAGTGCCGCCGCCGTCAAGATGACGGTGGGCGTCCGGTTCTGGCGGGAGTCCGGGGACAAGGAGTCGATGGCCGACAGTGCCGTGGACACCACCCGCGAAGCCACCCTTACCCGCCAGCCCAACGGCACCTTCACTCTCGAGCTTCCGGTCAAGCAGCTCTCTTCCATGAACATGACCGGCCGTCTCACCGGCATCGCCATCGGCGAGGTGAACTATGACGGCACTCTGAGCGGCGACCTGTCCGACGGCACCGCCGTGCTGACCCTCAAGAACCTGCCCGCCTCGGTGCTCACCGGCAGCGATTCCAGCAAAGCGCTGGCCGTGACCTGCAGCATCAAGATGGACACCATCCTTCTCGGCGCAAAATCCTTGCTGGTCCACACCTGTGCAG
>ERZ791803.534-NODE-534-length-23518-cov-3.513788_pt1 | contig 23518 bp, 20 predicted proteins | sample MGYA00510307_ERZ791803 | MGnify/ENA primary metagenome ERZ791803 (study PRJEB30046, sample SAMN00791963) | human gut metagenome | study: EMG produced TPA metagenomics assembly of the A metagenome-wide association study of gut microbiota in type 2...
ATATGTCATTGAGCAGGTAAAAGATTATGACCTGACCTATCCGGTGGTCTTCGACTGGGAGCGCCAGAACTATGCCGGTTCCCGTACACAGACAGTGCCCAGCGTGAGCACCATGTGTAAGATGGCCAATGCCTTCTGTGAGGATATCACGGCTGCAGGTTATGAGGCCATGGTCTACTTCAATCCCTCTGAAGGGTATAAGCAGTACGACCTGAGCCAGCTGATGGACTATCCCTTCTGGCTGGCCCAGTATAACAGCGTTCCTACGTTCTACTATGACTTCGACATGTGGCAGTATACCTCCACCGGTCGTGTGCCTGGCATTTCCGGCAACGTGGATATTAACCTGCGTTTCTTCCGATAACAAAACAGAGCGTCATAACTGCTTGCAGTTATGACGCTCTGTTTTTAGATTTCAGGGAATTGCAGCAGCTTTTGAGCATTTCCGCCCAGAATCGCGGCCTTTTCTTCTTCGGTAAACGGCAGAGAGCGGATGCGCTCCACACCCTGAGATTGGTCGCCCCAGGGGCTGTCTGTACCGAACAGGAAGCGGTGGGGGCCAAAGGTATGGACCATGCGCAGGAACTGTTCCTGGCTGAGCATAGGCAGATCTTCGGGCTTATAATAGCCGTCATCCAGGGCATGGAGGGTGCCCAGAGAGTAGGAGGTGTCCAGATAGACCGGAGCATCCGCCAGAAGATCCTCTGCCTCGTCCCAGTTACGCCAGCCACCCATGTGGGCCAGAATCAAAGTCAGAGGGCCAACTTCCTTGACCGCGTGCTGGACCATGGCGGGAGTGACCCGCACCCGGCCGGGGAAGCCTACGTCCAGGCCGGAGTGGGTGAGCACAATGAGGCCCAGCTCAGAGGCCCGGTCCAGAATACGCAATGTGCGGATGTCGTCAAAATCCACGTCCTGGTAGACGGGGTGGAGCTTGATACCCTTCAGACCCAGCTCCTTTACCCGGGCCAGCTCGGCGCGGTAGTCGTCGTAATCAGGATGGATACAGCCGAAGGAGAAGATCCCGGTCTGCGCAAACTGTTCATTGATGCGTGCGGAACTGTCATTGATGTGCAGCACCTGCTTAGGGCTGGTGGCCACAGGAAGGACCACCGAATAATTTACCCCGGCTTTGGCCATGGAAGCCATCAGACCGCCGTTGGTGCCGTCCACATAGGATTTTGTGTGGGACATCTGCTCCAGCTTGGGAATAGTGGTGGAGGCCAGCTTGTCCGGGAACGTATGGGTGTGGATATCAATGATCATAATATCAACTCTTTCTTTGCGGGAAAGCCCCGTATGATTTTAAGTCAGCGGCGAAAAGCAGGCCGTATGATATCCTCCATAGGATACCACACGGCTCTGACTTTGAACATGGTGTTTCTTGCCCAAGAAATGGAGTTTTTGGCCCAAATTTTAAGAGAAAATAAAGATTATTCCCGCTCACCCAGTGCTTGACGCTGGCGGACCAGAACTTTGCGGTCATAGCAGGAGAAGGCCGCGTCCACGAGATTTTTGTCCGGCTTTGGGGTAAGCAGGGATACCACTGGGACAATAACCAGACCGGACAGCATGCAGAAAGCGCCGGCATTGATGGGAGACTGGAGAAGTGTGGGGAAGTGGTCGCCCACAAAGATATTGGCCAGCATAAAGACTGTGGAGAACAGGAAGCAGACCCAGCAGGCCCCACGGGTGGCCTTTTTCCAGTACAGGCTGTAAAGGAAAGGAGCCAGGAAGGCTCCGGCCAGAGCACCCCAGCTCACGCCCATGAGCTGGGCAATGAAGGTGACACTGGAGCGGTACTGGATGATGGCCAGTACCACAGAGATGGCGATGAAGAGTACGATGAGTCCCCGCATGACCAGTACCTGGCTTTTCTCGTCGTTCTCCCGGATCACTCGCCCTTTGAGTACATCCAGGGTCAGGGTAGAGCTGGAGGCCAGCACCAGGGAGGAGAGGGTGGACATAGAGGCGGAGAGTACCAGAATGACCACCACAGCGATGAGTACGTCGGACAGGCCAGAGAGCATGGTGGGGATGATAGAGTCATAGCCGTTGGCAGTCACATCCACCTGGTCGGAGAAGAGCCGGCCAAAGCCGCCCAGGAAATAGCAGCCTCCGGCCACGATGGCGGCAAAGACGGTAGAGATGACAGTGCCGGTGTCGATGGCCTTTTCGTCCTTGATGGCATAAAACTTCTGTACCATCTGGGGCAGTCCCCAAGTGCCCAGGGAGGTGAGCAGCACCACCCCCAGCAGATTGAGGGGATCTGGGCCAAAGAAGGAGGCAAACACCCCGGGGACGGAGGAGACCTGAGGATCATTCACCTGAGCCAGTCCCTCCAGAGCGGCCAGGAAGCCGCCCTGACTGTTGAGAACTGCAGCGATGACGGCACAGATGCCAAAGATCATGATGATGCCCTGGATAAAGTCATTGATGGCGGTGGCCATATAGCCGCCGGCAATCACATAGACCCCGGTAAGAATGGCCATGACCACGACACAAACGCCGTAGTCGATGTCAAAGGCCATGCCGAACAGGCGGCTCAGGCCGTTATACAAGCTGGCGGTGTAGGGAATGAGAAAAATAAAGATGATCACCGAGGCGGCCACCTTCAGCTTCTGGGAGCCAAACCGCTTGCCGAAAAACTCCGGCATGGTGGCGCTGTCCAGATGCTGTGTCATGATGCGGGTGCGGCGGCCCAGCACTACCCAGGCCAGCAGAGAGCCGAGCAGGGCGTTGCCGATGCCCGCCCAGGTGGCAGCGATGCCGTATTTCCAGCCAAACTGTCCTGCATAGCCTACAAAGACCACAGCGGAGAAGTAGCTGGTGCCATAGGCAAAGGCAGTGAGCCACGGGCCGACAGAGCGGCCGCCCAGCACAAAGCCATTGACGTTGGTAGCGTGGCGGCGGCAGTAGAGACCGATACCCACCATAACGGAAAAGAAGATTAGAAGAAGCCCTACCTTGATTGCCATCGTTTCACCCTCTTATAGGGAAAAATATCTCCCTTGTTTTATTGCGTTAAACTGTAACGCATAAAAGCGATAAAGTCAAGAGAAAATTGTGGCCGCCTGAGGGTGTGCTTTATTTGGAGAAAGAATAAATGGGGCAAATTTGTTGCTTTAACGCGGAAAATCAAAGTTTCTCTATACTTTTTTTCAAAAAACTGATAGAATAAACCCAAGAAAAATGTTGTCCCGCAGGGAACGGAGGCGGAGCATTCCGCCGGTTGGGAGGAATTTGATATGGAGATCTCCGGATTTCAGCAGCTCAAACAGGATCTGAAGCATATTCCGCCAAAGGCCGCCGTGGTAGCCGCGGCCCATGAGGAACATACACTCCAGGCAGTACGCAAGGCCCAGGAGGATGGACTCATCCGTCCGGTGCTGGTGGGTGACGCCGCCGAGATCCAAAGGCTGACCCAGGCCATGGGCTGGCAGGTGCCTGAGGAAGATGTGGTGGACGAGAAGGATGAGGCAGGATGCGCCCGCCGGGCGGTAGAGCTGATCCGACAGGGTCGGGGCAGCCTGCTCATCAAGGGAATGATCCAGACCGGAACCCTGCTCAAAGAAGTGGTGCGCCACGGCACCGGGATCCGGGAGAGCGCAGTGCTTTCCCACGTGGCCATTCTGGACGTGCCCGCCTACCATAAGCTGATGTTTATTACCGATGGCGGTATGGTGGTAGCTCCCGACCTGGAGCAGAAGCGTGCGATTTTGAATAACGCCCTGGGCCTGTGCCGCTTTTTGGGCTACGATCAGCCTAAGGCGGCGGTGCTGTGTGCAGTGGAGACGGTGAATCCCAAGATGCAGGAGACGGTGGATGCCGCCGCCCTGAAAGAGGAAGGAGCGGCAGGAGCCTTTGGAGACTGTCTGGTGGAGGGCCCCATCTCTTTAGACCTGGCCACCGACCGGGAGGCGGCAGCCATCAAGGGATACCACAGCCCGGTAGCCGGAGACGCGGATATTTTCCTGGTGCCCAATATCACCGCAGGCAACCTGCTGGGTAAGTCCCTGTATGGCCTGGCGGGGGGCGATATGGCTGGGTTGGTGCTGGGGGCGTCGGTGCCCATCACCATCAACTCCCGGGGCGCTACTCCGGCGGAAAAATACGATTCCATCCTCATTGCGGCCGCCATGGCCCGGTGAGCGGCATACCAGTTGCAGTAGGAGGCGACGCATATGGCCTATCGTTTGTTAGTACTCAACCCAGGCTCCACCAGCACCAAGGCGGCGATCTATGAGGATGAGCACCAGCTGGCGGTGAAAAGCATGGTGCATACCAATCAGGATTTGGCTCCTTATCCCACCCTGTACGACCAGCTGGATTACCGGGTGGCTCTGGTGCGGCTTTGGCTGGCCCAGGAGGGCTTTGACCTGTCCACCCTGTCGGCCGTGGTGGGCCGGGGCGGCATCATTCCCCATATTGTGGCGGGGGGCTATCAGGTGGACGACGCGCTGGAGGACTGCCTGCGCCATCACACAGCCTTTGACCACGCTTCCAATCTGGGAGGACTGATGGCACGGGCCTTTGCTAAACCCCTGGGGATTCCTGCGTATATCTACGATGCGGTCACCAGCGACGAGCTGCTGCCCGAGGCCCGTGTCACCGGCTTTAAGGAGGTCACCCGTACCAGCTTCTGCCACGTGCTCAACGCTCGGGCTACCTCCCACAAGTACGCGGAGACGCTGGGACGTAAGTATGAGGACATGAATCTGGTGGTGGCCCATCTGGGTGGAGGAATCTCCATCTCTGCCCACAGCCATGGCCGGATCATTGACTCGGTGTCGGACGATGCCGGTCCCTTCTCTCCCGACCGGTCTGGCAGCCTCAATATGCTCTACGTGGTGGATATGTGCTACTCCGGCAAGTACACCAAGCCGGAGATGCTGAAAAAACTGCGGGGTGAGGGCGGTATGTCCGCCCTGTTGGGCACCCACGACTGTCAGGAGATCGAGCGCCGGATCCAGAAAGGAGACGAGTGGGCCGCGCTGGTGTATAAGGCGCAGGCTCTGCAGATTTCCAAGGGTGTGGGTATCATGCTGGGCTGCTTTACCGAGCTTATCGATGCGGTCATCCTCACCGGCGGCCTGGCAAACTCCAAGATGCTTACCGGTATGGTCATCGACTACCTGCACAACCTGGTCAAGGTGGTGGTCATCCCGGGAGAAAACGAGATGGAAGCGCTGGCTCTAGGCGCTCTGCGTATTCTCCGTGGAGAGGAGCGGGTCCACGAGTTCCGCAGCCCGGAAAAATAAGAAAAGGACCGCCTCGGCGGTCCTTTTTTGATCTGAGTTATTCGATTGCCGCAGCTACGGCCTGGTCTTCCCGGCGCTGAAGATAGCGGGGGACATGGAGCCCCAACTGTCGGAATACCTCAGGTTCCGGATCAACATACAGGCACTGGCTGAAGCCGTCCAGAATGGCGGGATGTCCATCCCAGATGGGGGTAATGTTTGACTGAGCCAGGCCGGGGATCTTCATAGCCCGAAGAAGCATGGCGGTGTGGCTGTCCACGCTGCCGTGCCAGGTGACCAGGCCCAGCAGCTTGCGCCGGTCCAGTGCCAGTATTTCACTGGGCAGCAGCTCGTCGGAAACCAGAATGGCAGGCTGGTCACCAAGAGGATCAGGGGGCTGAATATCCAGCAGACAGCGGATCAGATGGTTGGAGATATCCCGGATGTCGGCGCCCCGGGCCTGCATGTAGGGGCTGTCCATATCGGCAAAGGCGGTAGCAAAGCTGTTGCCTGCGGTTTGTACCGCATATTCCGCCGTAGTATGTTGGTTGGAAAGAACGGAAAGGATGCTCTCCACAAAGGAAGTGTCCTCCAACAGCATGGCGTGGATGGAAAAAATCGAGGCGGCCTGAATGCCCACATCCCGGGCGGCCTGCTCATAGAGCTTGGACAGCATTACAATCGAACGCTGCTGGGCTGCGCGGAAGCGGTGGATCTCCTCGTCCTGGGTACGATGGGAGACAGAGGCCAAAGGGAAGGGATGGCGGGTATAGAAATGCAGGGGTCCGGCGGCAATTTGATTTTGAATCGATCTTCCGACGATGATTTGCATGGAGATGCCCCCTTTCCAGGAAAGTCTGAGTCGATGTGGCTTCTGCGGCAGCAATGCTGCGGCAGCTTGGAACAGGCGGCCGGAAAAATCTGCGCGTTTGTTGTATATTGATTATAATGACAAATGAAAAGTTTGTAAATTGGTAAAATAGCACAAGGACAGATGTAAATATTTTGAAAATACAAGTTTGCATCGGGAAATTGAAAGAAATAGCGAGAAATAATGGAAATTATCCGAGATGAAGGCGAAAAAAATCAACGCTTTACAGTGCTAAACAGGCGTGCTATAATAAAGCACAATGAAAAGACACCCGGACAAAATGCGACATGCTGTCCGGCGCGCCAATGAATTTATTTCCAGGAGGTTTGTTCCATGGTTTCCAAACGTATGCTGCAGTTGGGCACGGCCCGTTCTGTGATCCGGGAGCTGTTTGAGTACGGCAATCAGCGTGCCAAAGAGGTTGGCCGGGAGAATGTGTTTGATTTTTCTCTGGGCAACCCCAGCGTTCCTGCGCCCGACGCAGTGAATGAGAATGCCATCCGCATCCTGCAGGAGCAGCCGGAAGTGATCCACTGCTACACCAGTGCTCAGGGTGATGCTGCGGCCCGGCAGCGTTTTGCCGACTCCCTCAACCGCCGTTTTGGAGGAGACTATACAGCCGACCAGTTCTACATTACCGTGGGTGCGGCGGCCTCCCTGTGCTGTGTGTTCAACGGCCTGACCTGCCCCGGAGACGAGTTTATCGTCTTTGCTCCTTACTTCCCCGAGTATAAAGTGTTTATCGAGGGAGCGGGAGCCAAGATGGTGCTGATTCCCCCGGAGATTGAGCACTTCCAGATTGATTTTGATGCCTTTGAGAAAGCAATCACCCCCAATACCAAGGGTGTGGTGGTTAACTCCCCCAACAACCCCTCCGGTGTGGTCTATTCCCGCCAGACTCTGGAGCAGCTGGCTGCGATCCTGGAGAAGAAGGAGGCGGAGTATGGTCACCCCATCTATCTGATCTCCGATGAACCCTACCGGGAGATCGCCTTTGCCGGGGTAGAGGTGCCCTGGATCCCCCATATCTACAAAGACACCATTGTGTGCTACTCCTTCAGTAAGTCGCTCTCCCTGCCCGGCGAGCGTCTGGGCTATGTGCTGGTGCCCGGTCAGGTCACCGACAGCAAGGAGGTCTATGCCGCTGTGGCCGGTGCGGGACGCTCTCTGGGCTATGTAAACGCCCCCAGTCTGTTCCAGCAGGTCACCTCTCTGTGCTGTGACATGACCAGCGATCTGTCGGTGTATGAGAAGAACTGTGAGCTGTTGGTGAATTCCCTGCGGGAGATGGGCTACCACGTGGCCCAGCCCGGCGGTGCGTTCTATCTCTTCCCCCGTTCTCTGGAGCCCGATGACATGGCCTTCAGCGAGCGGGCCAAGCAGTTTGATCTGCTGCTGGTGCCCGGTTCCGGCTTTGGTGCGCCCGGCCACTTCCGTTTGGCCTACTGCGTGCAGACAGAGATGATCCAGCGGGCTCTGCCCAAGTTTAAGGCTCTGGCAGACTCTTACCGCGGCTGAAATCGTTTATAACTGGAAGACACAGGTAAAAAACAGGCAAAGCAGGTGTGAAATTTTCTTACTTTCACACGGCTTTGCCTGATTTTTTTTTGGAAACGGAAATCATTTTTATCCATTTCACCGCTAGCCAAAGCGGCTGTCATCAGGTATGATAATGGCGTAATAGAAGAAAATAAAAGAAACGTCCCTAAAGGAATGGAGGAACGAAAACATGCTGAGAAAGACTAAGATCATTTGTACTCTGGGCCCCGCGGTCGAGAGCGAAGAAATGATGCGCAAGCTGATCCGTGCTGGTATGGATGCGGCTCGCTTTAACTTTTCCCACGGCGACCATGAGGAGCACCTGGGCCGTCTGAACAAGCTGAAGGCGGTGCGGGATTCCATGAGCCGTCCTGTGGCTACCATTATGGACACCAAGGGTCCTGAGATCCGTATCAAGAGCTTTGACGTGAAGAGCATCAGCCTGGAGGCCGGTGATACCTTTACCCTGACCACGGAGGACGTCGTGGGCAACGGGGAGCGGGTGGCCGTGACTTATCCCAAGCTGCATGAGGAAGTAAAGCCTGGAATGGAGATCCTCATTGATGACGGTCTGGTGGCCCTGCGGGTAGAGGAGATCCAGGGCTCTGAGATCCGCTGCACCGTGGAAAACGGCGGCACTCTCTCTGCCAACAAGAGCATCAACATCCCCGGTGTGCATATCCACCTGCCTGCGCTGACTGAGAAGGATATCAGCGACATCCAGTTTGCGGTGGAGAACGACTTTGACTTCATTGCCGCTTCCTTCATTCGTCGGGCCGATGACGTGCGCTCCATCCGCGAGGTGCTGCACCGCTTTGGCGGAGATAACATTCAGATCATCTCCAAGATCGAGAACCAGGAGGGCGTGGACAACATCGACGAGATCCTGGAGGTCTCCGACGGTATCATGGTGGCCCGCGGCGACCTGGGCGTAGAGATCCCTGCTGCCAAGGTGCCCGTGCTCCAGAAGCAGATCATCCGTAAGGGTCTGCGCTCCGGCAAGCCCATCATCACCGCCACTCAGATGCTGGATTCCATGATCCGCAACCCCCGTCCCACCCGTGCTGAGGTGTCCGACGTGGCCAACGCCGTTTTTGACGGCACCAGCTGCGTGATGCTCTCCGGCGAGACCGCCGGCGGCAAGTACCCCCTGGAGGCTTTGACCGCCATGGTGGGCATCGTGGAAGAGGCTGAGCAGTCCATCAATTATTGGCGTCAGTTCCAGAAGCACCGCATCACTCCCGAGCCCAACATCAACGACGCCATTACCCACACCTGCTGCCTGACCGCTATGGACCTGAACGCTACCGCCATCCTGGCCGCCACCAACTCTGGCCGTACCGCCCGGATGATCTGCCGGTTCCGTCCTTCCTGCCCCATTGCGGCCCTCACCATGCAGGAGAAGGTCCGCCGTCAGCTGGCTATCTGCTGGGGTGTGTATCCCTTCCTCACCGGCGAGGTCAACTCCACCGACCGCATTTTCTCCCTGTCTGTGGAGTGTGCCCTGAAGGAGGGCCTGGTGAAGAACGGCGACACCGTAGTTATCACTGCCGGTGTGCCTCTGGGCCGCAGCGGTTCCACCAACCTGATCAAGGCTCAGATCGTGGACGAAGATATGCTGTAAAAAGAACTGAGTTTCTTCAAAGGCGCCATCTTTTTGAAGATGGCGCCTTTTTCCCATTTGCAGGGGAAAAGCCTTGACTTCCGAGGGAAAGTCCGGTAAAATATAATCCGCCTATTCAAGCTCCTTGGAGCAGGAACAAGGCGCTACTGTGGCTCAATGGCAGAGCATCTCACTCGTAATGAGAAGGCTGTTGGTTATTGCTAAGGGTAGCAAGCGGTAAAGTTAATAAGCTGGAATAGCTCAGTCGGTAGAGCAGCTGATTCGTAATCAGCAGGTCGCGTGTTCAAGTCACGTTTCCAGCTCCAAAAAGGCTCCTTATCTCACGATAAGGAGCCTTTTTGTTTAACACCTGATAGAGACTTTCAATTTACCAGCTATACTCAGAGAGCTGAAATACGTAAGATTCACCAGGAACAATGTCATAAATTACAACGGAATCGTTTTTGAACTTATCACCTGTGCTCAAAGAAGAAAGATATATCTGGCCGGAATCAACCATATACCCTGCACTGTCGTACAGCTTATAACTAATCATATCATACCCGGAATTACTATTCCCACTTTTCTTTTCTCCAGTAACTGTAATGGTTAACTGTGGGGAGTACTGCTTATCAAATTGATATTCTGCTCCCTGAATTTGAATTACAGATGCTGTACCGCCCATAAAGTCTTTTACCTTCAACTCCAACGGGAATTCATCAAATGTCACTTGGACATCTTTGATGGGCAGGCAGTACAAGGCGTCACAATTCACCTCTTCAAACTGAATGACATCTTCTTTGTATACAGTAAAATAGACCTTTCCGCTCGCGGACTTTCCGGCTGTAATCTCTGTGGAGGGAATCCTTACATTGGCAAGATACTGCTCTCCGGAAGCTGGGCTGGTATAATAGCCAAAATCATCCACAGAAATGGATTTAGTTCCAGTGTATACCTCTTCATTTTCATTATTTACAATTCGAATATCAACATCAATATCGGCTGATAAAGGCTTGTCGTTTTTGTCGGCCAGCCCAAAGAAAATGCTATAATCATCTGTTCCCTCATTGTACTGAAAAGACCAGCTGTTCAGTGTTTCAACACGAGAAGCTGATCCACATCCGCTTAGCAATAATACAATGAGAAGGCCACCTATAAGGAAGGAACGTTTCATTTTCGTGTCTCCTTATCTTTCACAGTTCTTAGCATATCGAACATTTCCCGTTCAAGAGAACGCCTTTCCTGTGCATCCATCAAACAGAAAGTGCGGTTGCATTGTTCGCCTAAAAAGCACGTCTCACAGATTATCCGCCTGACTTCTTCCAGCATCAGCTTATCATCGCTGGGAAGCTCGTACGATTCGATTTTCTGAATGCCCGCTGGATTTCGTAGTCCATAATCAATCTGTTTTCCATTTCCGGTTTTGATGTAACGATAGACCTCAGCACCGAATGAAACACTGTCACCAGCAGTAAACGACTCAAACCCGGATTTCTCCATCCAAACATGATCTTCCTTGTCTTGAAACATTTCGCCATCTGGGTGCATACCGGTGATAAAAATACGTTTGAAGCAAACATGCTTTGTATTGGCTTTTTCAATCTGGCCTTTAAAGCCAAGCAAATAGTTAAAGATACCATTTGCAAAACCTGAACGATACACACGCCCTAAAGATCTTAATTGAACATCAAGATACTCATCATAAGACATCTTTTCTGCGCCAACAACATCGTTACGGGAATCTGGCGCAAAGAATATAAGGCCGCCATCTTCATGTACGCAAGCATTTTCTCCATAGTAAACCGTGAGAAGACCTTTTTTGTTCGGATATTTTTTTATCAGCACGGCGGCTTTTTTGAGCCGGTCTTGCTGGTGAAGCTTATCGCGCTGCTTATTTTCAAGCTGTTTAGAAAGAATACGCTGTTCAATCAGAGCGACTTCGTTTTCTGTAAGCAAAGGCCTCAAATGATCCACATGTTCATAATATCCGCTCTCAAAGCGTGTTTTGAAGCGGATAAGGACCTCCTTGAGTTCCTGCTCTGACAGATATTTTGCCCGGTCAATGGAACAGCTATGGTAGCAGCCAGTTTCTATATTACCGTGCCCAGTACCATATAGGATGGCGGTATTCCACGGGCAAAGATCGTGCTTTTTCTGCACTAGCTTTCCATGCTTTAAGCCATCTTCAAATTCTGGGAAAATTGCTGGATTTCCGCACCCCTCATAATCATCGGTCCAAAATCCTGAAGGTCCTTTATCTGCATGACAAATCATCAAATTGAGTGCATCAACCGTTTCTTTCTTTGTCTGTTTGCTTCTCATTGTTAAAACCTCCGTTAATAAGTGCTGCTAGCCGGCAGCCTGACATGTTAACGTGGCCTTTGATTGAGAATATAATAATTATAACATATCCACCAATAAATGTATATTCTGTGCGTAGAGTATGTGCTTATTGCTGCAAATACAGAAAAGAAGAAGGTGGAGTCAGAATGCGGCAGATAGAAATTAAGAAGGGGGACAAGCGTATTGGAGAGTTGTCCAAGATCCTAATCAAAGGCTATAAGAATGTAGCGTTGTAGAAAATCAGCAGAGAGGGATACCAGTTCATCGGCTTCGTTAACTGGAAATGTAGAGAAAATTATACTTCTGAATCCTGTGGAGCCCGACCTCATATTTTGAGGGAAATGAGAAAAGAATGTAATAAAGTCACAGAACTTTGTCCTGTCGCAGGATATAATACAGACAAAGAAAGCAATCAGAGAGATGCACTTCATGCCCAATATCTTAAAAGGCAGCATCCACAAGTATAACAGGAGGCAATAAAAGATGGGAATATTTGATTTTTTAATGGGACCGGACATCAATCAGGAAATTGAGGAATACCATGCGACCCAGGGAGCGGTCCTGCTGGATGTGCGTACCCCTGAGGAATACCGACAGGGACATATTCCGGGCAGCAAGAACATCCCCTTGTATGTGATAAACAAGGCAGAGGAAGTGATTTCTCTGGACACCCCACTGTTTGTTTACTGTCACAGCGGAGCAAGAAGCCGGGAGGCGGTCTCCATGCTGGAGAGAATGGGATATACCAGAGTGAAAAACATTGGCGGGATTACCGCATATAAAGGAGAGGTGGAGAGATAGGATGAAGGTCGTTATCGTAGGGGGCGTAGCGGGAGGAGCCACCGCTGCGGCTCGTATCCGCCGGTTGGACGAGCAGGCGGAAATCGTGGCCTTTGAGCGTTCCGGCTATGTCTCCTATGCCAACTGCGGTCTGCCCTACTACATCGGTGGGGTGATTGAAGATCCGGAGGAATTGACCCTTCAGACTCCAGAGAGTTTCTTTTCCCGTTTCCGGGTGGATATGCGAGTACACCATGAGGTGATGGCCATCCATCCGGAACGCAAGTGCGTCTCGGTGCGCAACCTGGAGAGTGGGGAGGAGTTTGAGGAGTGCTATGACAAACTGCTGCTCTCTCCCGGAGCGCGCCCTGCTCAGCCTAAACTGCCTGGAGCGGGAATGGAGAAGATCTTTACTCTGCGAACGGTGGAAGATACGTTCCGGATTAAGAATTACATCCAAAATGCGCACCCCAAGTCGGCGGTGCTGGCCGGCGGCGGCTTCATCGGATTGGAGCTGGCGGAGAACCTGCGGAAGCTGGGAATGGAGGTCACCATTGTGCAGCGGCCCAAGCAGCTGATGAACCCCTTCGACCCGGATATGGCGGCACTTCTCCACAACGAGGCGCGCCGGCACGGCGTCAAGCTGGCTCTGGGGCATTTAGTAGAGGGCTTTGAGGAAAAGAATGGGGGAGTGGATGTACTGCTGGCGGATGCCGCTCCCCTGCATGCCGACATGGTGGTGCTGGCCATCGGTGTGACCCCGGATTCCCATCTGGCCAAAGAGGCGGGGCTGGAACTGGGAGTCAAGGGCAGCATCCTGGTCAATGACCGGATGGAAACCTCCGTTCCCGACATCTATGCAGTGGGCGACGCGGTTCAGGTCAAACATTTTGTCACCGGGGAGGATACGCTGATTGCTCTGGCTGGTCCTGCAAACAAGCAGGGGCGCATTGCCGCCGATAACATCTGCGGGGGCGATAGCCGGTATGCCGGCTCCCAGGGCAGCAGCGTGATCCAGGTCTTTGATCTCACCGCTGCCGTTACCGGAATCAATGAGACCACGGCCCAAAGACTGGGAATTCAGGCGGATACGGTCGTTCTCTCGCCGATGAGCCACGCAGGATATTACCCCGGCGGAAAGCTGATGACCATGAAGGTTGTCTTTGAGAAGGAGAGTGGCCGCCTGTTGGGCGCCCAGATCGTAGGCTATGACGGGGTGGATAAACGCATTGACGTATTGGCCACTGCGATCCGGGCAGGACTGAACGGGATGCAGCTGAAGGAACTGGATCTTGCCTATGCGCCGCCGTACTCCTCCGCCAAGGACCCGGTCAATATGGCGGGATTTGATTGAAAATATTGTAAATGGCCTGGTAAAACAGTTCCATATGGAAGATCTGGAGCGCCTTCCCCGGGATGGCAGTGTGACGCTGCTGGATGCGCGGACCAGAGAGGAATTTGCACAGGGAAGTGTAGACGGCTTTGTCAACATCCCGGTGGATGAACTGCGGGAACGCTTGGGAGAGATCGCTCCCGGTAAACCGGTCTATGTGATGTGTCAGAGCGGTCTGCGCAGCTACATTGCCTGCCGTATTCTGGCCGGAAACGGTTTTGATTGTTGGAATTTCTCCGGTGGATTCCGGTTTTATGATGCTGTGACCCAGGACCGATGCCTGATCAAGCAGGCCTATGCCTGCGGTATGGATCGCAGCTGAGATGCTTGTAACAAAGAAAAAGCAGGGCACCTTCGGGTGCCCTGCTTTTGAAAATCAGAGAAAAACAAAAAGGACATCCGTTGGATGTCCTTTTTGTGGTGCGCGAGGCGGGAGTCGAACCCGCACGCCCTTGCGAGCACTGGCACCTGAAGCCAGCGAGTCTACCAATTCCACCACTCGCGCGTGGGTTGGAACTGCGCTTTGTTCAGCGCGGGATTTATAATAGCATAGGGGAATGGGAATGTCAAGGGGTTTTTCAAAAAAGTTTTCCGCTGAAATTTAATCCAGCTTTTCTCCGCAGTGGGGACAGTAGGAGGTCCAGAGACACCGCAGGGGAAGAGCGTGCCTGCAGTAGGGACAGTGTACCACAAAAAAAGAGACGAGGATCGCAAAAAAGGGAATTACACCGGCCAGCAGGGAGAGCGGGTGCAGGGGGTCCACCCCAAAGCACACACAGGAGACGGTAAATAGGATAAGGCCGAAGAGGATGATCCCGTGGCTGATCAGGCGATTCAGATTAGGGTCGTTCATAATCATTCTCCCAAAATAAAATATGGATCTTTACCATATACCTGTCAGTGGAGGCGGTGCAACCGGCTGGAGATCAAATGTGTGTAAAATTTAAAGTAGGCCTGGCCGGGGGAGAGGATTACGCACTTGAGAGGATGACGAGAATATGGTATGATAAGTGCAGTGCAGCGCGGGGAAGTGTGTGCCCCTCAGGCTGCGGTACGCCCCAGGCTTCGGCCTGAAAAAACTGGGGAATAGGAGTGTTGGTATGAAAAAATTGACGAGCAGTCTGCCCTTCCGGCTCTTGATCGGCGTGATCGTGGGCATTGTGGTGGGCCTGGTGGCGAATGCCACTGTGATACAGGTCATTCTCACCATCAAAGAATTGCTGGGTTCTCTGATCAACTTCTGCGTGCCCTTAATTATCATCGGGTTTATTGCCCCCTCCATTACCCGCCTGAAGAGCAATGCCTCCCGGATGCTGGGTCTGGCTCTGGTACTGGCGTACAGCTCTTCTGTGTGTGCGGCCCTCATGTCTATGGGAGCGGGCTTTGCCATTATCCCCAGCCTCTCCATCCAGTCGGCGGCTGAGGGACTGCGGGATACTCCCGAACTGCTGTTTACCCTGGCCATTGATCCCATCATGAGCGTCATGTCCGCTCTGGTATTCTCTGTGCTGGTGGGTCTGGCGGCTACCTGGGCCAAGGCGGATACCATTACCAATGTACTGGAGGAGTTCCAGCGCATTGTGCTGGATATCGTCACCCGGGTAATCATCCCCATTCTGCCCTTCTTCATTGCCGGTACTTTTGCCGGCCTGGCTTATCAGGGCTCCATTACCAAGCAGCTGCCCGTCTTCCTTATCGTGATCCTTATTGTTATGGTGGGTCACTATATCTGGCTGGCTGTACTGTATGGCCTGGCCGGGGCCTATTCCGGGGAAAATCCCTGGGAGGTGCTGCGGTACTATGGCCCCGCTTATCTTACTGCAGTAGGTACCATGTCCTCCGCGGCTACCCTGGCGGTGGCGCTGCGGGGCGCCAAGAAGTCCAAGGTGCTGCGCCAGGATCTGGTGGACTTCGGCGTACCCCTGTTTGCCAATATTCACCTGTGCGGCTCGGTGCTTACTGAGGTATTCTTTGTGATGACCGTATCCCAGGTGCTCTACGGCAAGCTGCCTTCTCTGGGCACCATGGTCCTCTTCTGCTTCCTTCTGGGTATTTTCGCCGTGGGTGCTCCCGGTGTGCCCGGCGGCACGGTCATGGCATCTTTGGGCCTCATTGTCAGTGTGTTGGGATTTGACAACACCGGCACCGGTCTGATGATGACTATCTTTGCCCTTCAGGACAGCTTTGGCACCGCCTGCAACGTCACCGGCGACGGCGCCCTCACCCTGATGCTCACTGGCTATGCCAAGAAGCACAATATCCAAGAGGTCAAAAATACAGACGTCCTTTAAACACACAAAAGCGTCCGGCAAAAGCCGGACGCTTTTTGCATAGGGAAGGCTTAGAAGCGAAAACTAACCGCAAACGCACTGTTCATATTTATGCCCTTGAAGGGGGCGGAAAAGGATGATACAATCACCCCAAAGACGGAGAAAACGAGGTGTGAATATGGCACAAAGCATCTATTTCGGCGGTCCCATCCTGACAATGGAGGAGCCGCTGTATGCCCAGGCCCTGGTGGAAGAGGACGGCGTCATCCGCTATGTGGGCCAGCTGGAGCATGCCCTGGAGTTGGCAGGCCCTCAGGCCCGGAAGGTGGACCTGAAGGGACGGTGCCTGATGCCCGCGTTTCTGGACCCCCACAGCCACTTTATGGCCTGCGCCAACTCCTTGCTCCAGGTGCAGCTGGGAGAGTGCGCCGACCAGGAGGAGCTCTGCCGGCGGCTGGGCGAGTTTGTCCAGCGGGAGAAGCTCCAGTCTGGAGAGTGGGTGCGCGGCACCGGCTATGACCAGAATGATCTGGCTCAGGGATATCCGCCGGACCGCTGGATGCTGGACCGGGCCTGTCCGGACCACCCGGTGGTCATTCAGCACGCCTCAGGTCATGTAGGAGTATTTAACTCCCGGGCCATGGAACTGCTGGGGGTGGATGAAAATACCCCTTGCCCTCAGGGCGGCGTGATGGAGAAGGACGACCAGGGGCGGCTCACCGGCTATATGGAGGAAAACGCCTTTTTGAGTCTGCTGCAAAAGGTGCCCATGCCTGATTTGAAGGATTTGATGGACGCCTTGGTCCGCGCCCAGGACCGGTATGCATCCTACGGCATCGCCACGGTGCAGGAGGGCATGTTCATGGACGCCATGCTTCCCCTCTACCAGGCTATGCTGGCGCAGAAGCTTCTGAAGTTGGATGTGGTGGCCTATGCCGATCCCCGGGACTGCAAAAACATCATGGAGCAGTTTGGCGACCGGGTGGGACATTATAAGGACCATGTGAAAATCGGTGGTGACAAGATCTTTTTGGACGGTTCTCCTCAGGGACGCACCGCCTGGATGCGCCAGCCCTATGCGGGGGAGAGCGACTACCGGGGCTACCCCACCCTCACCGATGAGCAGGTGTATGAGCGGATGAAAAGCGCTTTGGAGCGGGATGTGCAGCTCCTGGCCCACTGCAACGGCGACCGGGCGGCGGAGCAGTATCTGTCCGTCATGGAGCGCCTGGAGCGGGAGACCGGACGGCGGCTGCGCCGGCCGGTGATGATCCACGCCCAGCTGGTGGGACGGGACCAGCTCCCCCGGCTCAAGGCCCTGGGGATGATCCCTTCCTTCTTTGTAGCCCATGTGTACCACTGGGGAGAGGTCCATGTAAAGAACTTTGGCCTGGAGCGGGCAGAGCACATCAGCCCTGCCGGTACAGCCTGCGCCCTGGGGATTCCGTTCACCTTCCACCAGGACTCCCCGGTGATCCAGCCCAACATGATGGAGACTGTGTGGTGTGCGGTAAACCGCCGTACCAAGACGGGCCGCCTGCTGGGGGAGGAGGAACGGATCTCCACCCTGGAGGCGCTGAAGGCGGTAACGGTCTATGCCGCCTACCAGTATTTTGAGGAGGACCGGAAGGGTTCCCTGGCTGTGGGCAAGGCGGCGGATTTTGTCATTCTGGGGCAGGATCCTCTGACGGCTGACCCCATGGCGCTGCGGGATATCCCGGTGCTGGAGACCATCAAGGACGGCCGGACGATCTGGCCGTGTTAGAGAAAGAGAGGAAAAACATGAAAAATATTTTACGTCAGCAGCGGCGCAGCAGTATGGTGGCCGCTGTGGTGACTATCTTGATGGGCGTGCTGCTCATCTTTGTTCCCAACCGTTCGGCTCAGCTTCTGTGTGCCCTGCTGGGAGGCGCTCTGGTGCTGACGGGGGTCATCTACATCTTCGGCTGGCTTTCCAAGCGGCGGGAGACTGGCTTTCCGGTGTGGTTTCTCCTGCCGGGGGTAATCTTGGTGGCACTGGGGCTGTGGCTGTTTACCAACCCTGCCTCGGTGATTGTGCTGATTCAGTATATCTTTGCCGCCATTTTGATTTTCCATGGCGTGATCGACCTGCAGGGAGCGGTGAGCCTCATGCGCCAGGGCTGGGAGCGCTGGTGGATGGATCTGCTGCTGGCAGGCCTTACGCTGGTGCTTGGCATTTTGATTTTGCTCAACCCCTTTGGCGCCTCCGGAGTGCTGATGATGACCATCGGGATCTCGCTGGTCTTTGATGGCGTGAGCGACCTGGTGCTCATCCACCGTCTCACCAAGGCCTTCCGCCAGACGGACGGGGACTGGTATGAGTGAGCTGCGGGAGGTCAATCTGGAGCACGGTATGCCCACGGTCCAGACGGCGCTGAGCCAGCTTGCCCTGGAGCTGCGCCGCACCCGCTCCATGGGCTGTACCGGCCTGAAGATCATCCACGGTTACGGCTCTTCGGGCAAGGGAGGCAAGATCCGTGTTCAGGCCCGCAGCCGCCTGGCGCGGATGAAGGGGGCGGGGGAGATCCGGGACTATATCCCGGGAGAGGAGTTTTCCATTTTTAACTCCGCCACCCTGGCAGCCTTCCGGCGCTGCGGCGCCCTGCGAAAGGACCCGGATCTGGAGCGGCACAACAATGGGGTGACCATCATCCTGCTGTGAAGGGCGCTTTGGTATATCCGCGGCTATTTTCTTTCTGGAGACAGGTACATTTCTCTCTTGTAACGGGTTGTCAGCGTGGATATTTTGGGATACAATAAAACTCTATTGGAATTGGAACGCGGCTTTGGCCGCTATGGACCGTAAGGAGGGAACGCTGTGGAAGTCACTCAAAAGGAGCGCCATGGCGTCCTTTTTTATTCCTGTGATGAGATGGAGCAGGCGGGCTTTGCCCACGGCTTTTCCACCCGGGTGGGAGGTGTGTCTCCCGCTCCCTGGGACAGCCTGAACCTGGGAGCCGGCCGGGGAGACGAGCCGGAGCGGGTGAGTGAGAACTTCCGCCGCTTCTGCCATGCCATCGGGGCCGATCCGGATACCCTGGTGAAGAACCATCAGATCCACTCGGACGTTGTGCGTCAAGTGGGGTGGGGCGATCAGGTTTCTTTCCCGGGCGAGGGCGGCCAGATGGAGGCCGACGGTCTGATCACAGGGGAAAAGGGACTGAGTCTTTGTATTTTTACCGCCGACTGCATCCCGGTGCTGCTGTGCGACCCGGTAAAGCGGGTGGCCTGTGCCGTCCATGCAGGATGGCGGGGTACCGCACTGGGCATTGCCGCCCGGGGGGTGGAGCGGATGAAGAAGGACTACGGCTGCCGGGGGGAGGATATCCTGGCGGCCATTGGACCGGGAATCTCCACCTGCTGTTTTGAGACCCATGCCGATGTGCCCGATGGGCTGCGGGATGGGATGGGGGAGCGGGCGGAGGAATTTATCCACCCCATTCCCGAAAACCCCGAGAAATACCACGTGGATCTGAAAGGGGCCAACCGCCGCTGGCTGATGGACGCGGGAGTCGATCCCAGTCACATCGCCGTGTGCCAGGTGTGCACCGCCTGCCGGGGGGACCTGTTCTGGTCTCACCGCCGCCTGGGCGTGCGCCGGGGCAGTTTGGCCACGGTGATCCAGATCCGATGACCGAGAGGTGTACATGAGACGATTTGGCATCCTGCTGCTGGCACTGGCGCTTTTGCTGGCCGGATGCGGGAACACGGGGGACGTGAGCAGCTCCTCCTCCGGCTCCCAGAGCTCCAGCAGCAGTTCTTCCTCTCAGGAGGGGCAGGAAAAGAATACACAGCCCTTTACGCTGGCGGCCTATCCCGCTTACAGCTTTCATCCGGCTCTGTCCACCAGTCAGGCCAATTTGACCCTGGCCCCGCTGCTGTACGAGAGCCTGTTTACGGTGGACAGTACCTTTACCGCCACACCTCAGCTGTGCCAGAGCTACACCGTCAGCGAGGACGGATTGACCTGGACCTTCCAGCTGCGCGCCGGAGTGACCTTTTCCGACGGCACGCCCCTTACCGGGGAGATCGTGGCCCAGGCCCTTCAGACCGCCAAGGACCCCGCCTCCCGCTACGCCAAACGGCTGGCCAATGTGAGCGGGGTGTCCGGCTCCGGAGAGCAGGTAACCATTACCCTAACGACCCCCAACGGGGCGCTGCCCACGCTGCTGGATATTCCTATCGCGCTGGACAGCTCCAACCGCCCCCTGGGGACAGGGCCCTACGTTCTGTCGGAGCAGGGGGGAAAGCTGTACCTCAATGCCCGGGCGGACTGGTGGCAGGGAGCGGACAGCCTGAGTTTAAAACAGATCCCTCTGGCAACGATGACGCAGAAGGAACAGGCGGCGACCGCGTTCAGCTCCGGTGAGGTGACGCTCATCGATGCGGATATTACCGGCAGCAATGAGCTGGGTTATTCCGGCAGTTACGAGGTGTGGGAATACAATACCACGGGCCTCATTTACCTTGGGTTCCAGACGGCTCACGGTGTGTGTCAGGACCCGGAGGTGCGCCAGGCAATTGCCAAAGCCATTGACCGCAGCTATGTGACGGACAGTGTCTATGCCCGCCATGCCACAGCGTCTACCCTTCCGGTCCACCCGGACAGCGCATTGTATGACGCGGAGCTGGCGCAGGAATTGGAGTATGACCTGTCTGCGCTTAAGGCCTTGGAGCTGAACCGAAAATCACTGACTTTGCTTGTTAACATTGAGGATATGGCCAAGAGTGCCGCCGCCAACCGTATTGCCGAAGACCTGGAGTCGGCTGGACTGCGGGTGACTGTGGAGCGCTTGGCCTGGGAGGACTATGTCAAGGCGCTGGAGAGCGGGCAGTTTGATCTGTATCTGGCGGAGGTATATCTCACCGCGGATTTTGATCTGACCTCCTTGGTTTCACCTCAGGGCGAGCTGAACTACGGCAGGTGGAATGACGCAGCAGTGCCTCTTCTGCTGGAAAATGTGCGCAAGGCACAGGGAGAGCAGCGGGTCACCACCATGGCTACCCTGCTGCGCTACTTAAATCAGAACGCCCCCATCGCACCCATCTGTTTCCGGGAGGGAACAGTGCTGACCCAGTATGACCGGGTGGAGAATCTGAGCCCGGTACAGGGAAATGTGTTTTCCAATCTGTCCCAGTGGACGGTAAAATAAAAAAGAATTTGGATATCGTGTGGAGGAATGGACATGAGTGTTTACCGCTGTTATTCCGAGAAGAGACCGGGCTTTGATGTAGAGGCCCAGGGCCTGTGCCGCCAGCTGCGGGAGCAGCTGGGTGTGCAGGGGCTGGAGTCGGTTCGCATCCTGAACCGCTACGATGCTGACCGCATCGATCCCCAGGTCTATGAGGCCGCCAAGAGCGTGGTGTTCTCTGAGCCCCAGGTGGACGTGATCTATGACGAGCAGTTCCCTGCCCCTCAGGGGGAGCATCAGGTGCTGGCGGTGGAGGCCCTGCCCGGCCAGTACGACCAGCGGGCCGACTCCTGTGAGCAGTGCATCCAGCTCCAGTCCGGTGTGGACCGCCCCATCATTGCCACCGCCAAGGTGTACCTGCTGATGGGTACCATCAGCCAGGAGGATCTGGAGAAGATCCGCAAGTACCTCATTAACCCCGTGGAGAGCCGGGAGGCTTCCATGGACAAGCCTGAGACCCTGGAGCGTACCCACGCCGCTCCCGACCACGTGGACACCGTGGATGGCTTTATTGCCATGGACGAGAAGGCTCTGGAGGACCTGCTGTCCCGTCTGGGTCTGGCTATGGACCTGGATGACCTGAAGTTCCTGCAGACCTACTTCCGGGACCAGGAGAAGCGGGATCCCACCATCACCGAGATCCGCGTGGTGGACACCTACTGGTCCGACCACTGCCGCCATACCACCTTCTCCACCCATCTGGACGAGATCACCATTGACGATCCCCAGATCGCCGCGGCCTACCAGCGGTATCTGGACGCCCGGGTGGAGGTGTACGGAGAGGAGAAGGCTGCCAAGCGTCCCCGCACCCTGATGGACGTGGCTACCATCGGTACCAAGACCCTGAAAAAGCGCGGCCTGCTGCCCGAGCTGGACGAGAGCGAGGAGATCAACGCCTGCTCCATCCATGTCCCCGCCAAGGTGGACGGCAAGGAGCAGGACTGGCTGCTCATGTTCAAAAACGAGACTCACAACCATCCCACCGAGATCGAGCCCTTCGGCGGTGCGGCCACCTGTATCGGCGGCTGTATCCGCGATCCCCTGTCCGGCCGTGTCTATGTCCACCAGGCCATGCGCTTCACCGGCGGCGGCGATCCCCGTGTGCCCTTTGACCAGACCATTCCCGGCAAGCTGCCCCAGCGCAAGCTGGCCCAGACTGCTGCGGCGGGCTACTCCTCCTACGGCAACCAGATCGGGCTGGCTACCGGTTATGTCAAGGAAGTATACCATCCCAATTATGTGGCAAAGCGTATGGAAATCGGTGCGGTTATGGGAGCCGCACCCAGGAAGAATGTAATCCGTGAAACCTCTGATCCGGGTGATATCATCATTCTGCTGGGCGGACGTACCGGACGTGACGGCTGCGGCGGCGCAACCGGCTCCTCTAAATCCCATACACTGGAATCTCTGGAAAGCTGTGGAGCAGAGGTACAGAAGGGCAACGCCCCCGAAGAAAGAAAATTACAGAGACTGTTCCGCAACCCCGAAGCATCTAAGCTGATTAAGCGTTGTAACGACTTCGGCGCAGGCGGCGTTTCTGTTGCTATCGGCGAATTGGCGGATGGTTTGGAAATTGATTTGAATGCAGTTCCCAAGAAATACGATGGCTTAGATGGCACAGAGCTTGCGATTTCCGAATCTCAGGAAAGAATGGCGGTTGTAGTTGCGGCAGAGGATGTTGCGCGCTTCAAAGAGCTGGCTTATGCAGAAAACCTCGAAGCAACCGTTGTTGCGAAGGTAACAGAAAAGCCTTATCTGGTGATGCACTGGAATGGCAAGCAGATTGTAAATATCTCTCGTGCATTCTTGGATTCCAATGGTGCAGAAAAGCATATCGATATTACACCCGATGCACCCAAGCCTTTTGCAAAGGAAATTCCCGCAGATTTCAAGAAGGGATATCTGGCATTGGCGCAGGATTTGAACGTATGCTCTAAGAGAGGTCTGTCCGAAAGATTTGACTCCACCATCGGCGCAGGCACGGTATTGATGCCCTTTGGCGGTATCAGACAGAGAACGCCCAACCAGGCCATGGTCAACCTGATCGCCGTGGAAAAGGAACATACATCGACCTGCTCCCTGATGTCCTGGGGCTATAACCCCTTCATTGCTGAAAACAGCCCTTATCACAGTGCATATCTGGCAGTTGTGGAATCTGTTGCAAAGCTGGTGGCAACAGGTGCAAAATTTGAGGATGTTTATCTTTCCTTCCAGGAATATTTTGAAAAGCCCATGAAGGACGGCAAGCGTTGGGGCAAGCCTCTGG
>ERZ791803.553-NODE-553-length-22992-cov-3.414091_pt1 | contig 22992 bp, 26 predicted proteins | sample MGYA00510307_ERZ791803 | MGnify/ENA primary metagenome ERZ791803 (study PRJEB30046, sample SAMN00791963) | human gut metagenome | study: EMG produced TPA metagenomics assembly of the A metagenome-wide association study of gut microbiota in type 2...
TCTCCGAGCTGCCCCCATTGCTTGAGGCTGTGGCTGGGCAGGGGTACCATTGTAGGCAGATGAGGTCGTGGCGAGACAGGCTGCCATACCTGCTTTTGGATCGGAGGACCCGCTGTGCACCTTGTAGGCCGTCATTGATAGAAGAGAAAGAGACTTACATCCGCTTTTCTTCTACAGGTGGTCATCGCGCTCTGTCCGCATCGCTCGCTCATTGCTGATGTTATTTAGCTGCCGGATATTCAGTTGAAAAGGTTCAATGAAGGCGTCTTTATAACCCCTTCACTTTTCAACGGACATTGTTTAAGAAAACCACAACCATTAGCCAAAAATATTTTTGGCTTTTTTTTGAATGAGGCGAATTGCATTCTGGACACTCTGATAGCTAACACCCATTTGGTCTGCATAGGCTTTGTAGCTGATCCCATTTAAGATACAGGCTTTATAAATACCATATTGGGTAGGAGTAAGACTCTCTCGCAGAATTCTCTCCAGCATTTTTGTGGTTATTTCTTCTGTATAGTCTCTGGTGTCGGCTAACCAGGTGGAGTCTGCCATATTTTCGGGAAGCAAGTCCAGAGAGAGAACTGTTGGAACAGTTTTCCCTTCTCTGGATTGATCCTGCTCCGAAGATAAGATACGCCGGAGTCGCTTCTCCTCTGAACGCAGAACCTGCATGACAGAGCGTTCTACCTCCGTTATCTCACCGGTAGCCTTGATCCGGACCATGCATTTTCCTTCCTCTGTGGTCCACAGGTCGTAATCGAATTCAACAGGGGTTTTGGGAATACTCATTGTCTTGTCCTTTCCGCTGGCACGAAGCCGCGGGAAGGTAAGACAATAAAAGAGCCGCATGACGGTGGTCATTCTGTCCGTGCCGATAAACAGAGTCTTTCGACTCAGTCCATGCGGCATTAGGATGACTTCACCTATCAGGCGGCTCCACAGCTCAGCTATGTGATTCAGTTTTTATTTAGTTCTCCTTCTGACAAAGGCAAAACGCAATTTTTCTCATGCTCAAAACGTCGAAGACGGTTACTTTTCCGCACTTTTTGCACTTCGTTTCGACATGACCTCTTGTGTCCTCATATACGACGATAGAGTTGTGTTGGCAGTACGGGCATTTAATATATCTAGGTTTTTGCGCCGCAATCGCCTCTCGCGCCCGGATAATTTTGTCTAACATTTCTTGTGAGGGCTCTGTGATGCGAATATTTTTACTCATGCCCATACCTCCAGTGGATCAACAAACTCTACATACGGGCGTTCTTCCAGATACCCAAGCTGCCGGAGACGAATCATGGCGGCAGACTTGGACACGCCGAGCGTTTGACAGAGAAGTGAAAGTGCCAACTTGTCCGCATATGAAAACCTCCCTTCATAGCTAATCAGGGTCCGACATTGAGCGAAAATCCACATGGCCCGATCTATCTCCGCCTGGGGCATGAGCAGGGCGGCCCCCAAGGCATTGGCCTGCCACTCGTTCCAGTCCTCTCTGCTTTTCAGGTCTCGGAGGGAGTAGAACCGTCGTTCCGAGTACAGTTTGCGACACTTTTGCTGGGACTCCTCGGACTCCATCTGAAACAGGATTTGATGTGCGCACTCATGTGCCAAGGTAAAGCGACGCTTGCCGCACAGCTTTTTGACCTTGCCGGTCTCCAGAAAGCAGGAGTCCAGAAGAATTTGATTTTGTTTGAGTTCTATGGTACGAACTACTCCCATTTCCTCAACGATGTACTCGGCATCGGCATAGCTGGTCAGACCGCAAATACTTCCATCTGCAGACAATCGGGCAAATCGAACGTTTAGCCTGAGGTAGTCGCGCGCGAATTCGTCGATGGGTGTTGCGTAAACATATTTATCCCCAAAAACAGTGCTGCCACAGTAGAAGAACTTGTTGAAGTCCTGAATTATAGCTGCAGCAATATCCTCTATTTGACGATGAGAAAGAATCATTGACTTACCTCCTTTGCTTCGACGAACCATTTGTTTCCTTCGCTGAACAGGAAGGTTTCCTTACCGTGAATCATGGCAGTATATCGGATTCCCCCTCCACTTACCCTGGAGGAAGAGGCCCTGCATTTGTACTTCAGCTGGTCAATTTGATAGATACGGCCATTTGTCCAGCGAATAAAACGAGGATGGACTCCACCGTTTTGGTCTACATCAAGATTGACGGAGACATACTCTTTGCTGCATTGTATCTCCATTACAATATTCTCCGTTTTCCAGCCTACTTCACGAACAATTTTTCGTACTTAGATTGACAAAAAACTGTTCGTATGATAATATCTTAATACGAACATAATTTCGTGTTGCGCTTTCATTATATCAAGAACATGATTTCGTGTCAATCCTGAATAGCGAAAAAATGTTCGTATTAATGGCAAAAAAAGAAAGAGGTGCCTTTATGGGATTTAAAGAACGTCTGAAAGAAAAGCGACTTGAAGCTGGTTTAACACAGGCAGAACTTGCAGAAAAAGTTTCTGTAACAACGCGAACGATTCAGAATTACGAGTTAGGTTCAAGGAAACCTGGCAACATGAAGGTAATTGGTGATATAGCTACCGTCCTGGGTACAACCGCAGATTACCTTCTCACCAGTTCGGGTATCTATTCCGTGGAAGCATATCAGAAGGGTGGCGCAAAAGCGGCGCGAGACATCGACGAGTTGGTCAGTGAGGTGACTGGCTTATTTGCCGGCGGTCAGCTTTCTGAAGATGCACTTGAGGGTGCGATGCGTGCTCTCAACGATGCCTATTGGATGGCCAAGGAGCGAAATAAGAAATTTACGCCCAAAAAATATCGTCAGCAGGTAGAGTAAGGCCTATCTGTGGGGCCTAAGCTGTGAGATAATAATGATGAACATCCGCAGGTCGGAGGTGGGCTTCATGACCAGTAAAATGCTCTCCAAAGTCGGCACATCTCTGGTGCGCCGCTTCGGAACACGCGATCCTTTCCGGATTGCAGGAGAATTGGGAATTTCTGTTCTTCTATGTGAGGACTTTGGCTCTCTAAAGGGAATGTACCGCGTCATTAAACGCAATCGGTTTATATTTTTGAACAAGGATCTGGGGAACAGAATGCTTCGTATTGTCTGTGCGCATGAGCTTGGGCACGACCGGCTCCATCGAAAGCTGGCACAGGCAAACAGCCTACATGAATTCATGCTGTATGACATGACCACACGGCCAGAGTATGAGGCGAACATTGTTGCAGCAGAAATTCTGATAGACAACGAGGAGCTGCTGGACTACATCTATACTTATCAATATTCTGCCGAGCAAATCGCCAAGGCAATGGACACAGACATCAACCTGGTCGCCTTAAAAATAGCACACCTAACAGAACTCGGATACGATTTGCGGCCGGTGAATCATAGAAGTGATTTTTTAAGGTAGTGGCGAAAGTGCTGCTAGGAAGGGGTTTCTCCATGAAGTACAAGTTGTACCGTTCTTTTGGAAATTTAGATAAAGACGTTCGTAGGCATGAGCTAGTTGCTGTGGAGTATGGTACGAATCTGGAAGCAGTGACGGATGCCCTTATTCATGCGGTATCCGATGATCTGGCGGGAACACCTGAATACACGAGTTATAAAACCGCTGCTTTTGCACCAGCTCCAGTCAAGGAGTTTCGTCGTGTTCGGAGGTACGACTATGAAATGACAGGAATTGTATATCCACCTTATGCGGACAAAAACATCTTGATTGACTACGGTATTATTGAGGAAAGCGAACTCGAGAAATAATATTGCACCCAATTTCAAGTGCCGTTTTGCGTTAAAAAGCGAGAATCCAAGGAGGCGTCTTACCATGAAGCAAAGGTTCTATATCGCAATTGACCTAAAGAGCTTTTATGCCTCCGTCGAATGCCGGGAGAGAGGTCTCGATCCTCTGGACACCAACTTGGTCGTTGCCGACGAGAGCCGTACCGATAAGACCATTTGCCTTGCCGTTACTCCGTCCTTAAAGCCTATGGAATCTCTGGTCGTGCTCGGCTGAGGTAGTCCAGCGGGTTAAGGAGGCCAACCGTGGCCGGCTTTACGATGCGCCAGGGCAACGATTTTCTGGCAAGTCTTGCTTTTTCTCTGAATTAAATGCCACACCGAGGCTGGAGATCGACTATCTGATTGCACCACCGCGTATGGCCTACTACATGGAGTACAGCACACGCATCTACAGCATCTATCTGAAATATATTGCTCCAGAGGATATCATCGTATACTCCATTGATGAAGTGTTCATGGATGTCAGCGATTATCTATCCACCTACAAACTTACCCCCAGAGAACTTGCAATGAAAATTATCCTGGATGTGATCGAGAATACCGGAATTACAGCCACCGCAGGTATTGGTACGAATCTTTATTTATGTAAAGTCGCAATGGATATCTTGGCAAAACATATCCCTGCGGATGAGAACGGCGTGCGCATCGCAGAGCTGGATGAGATGACCTACCGTCAAACCATGTGGTCGCACCAGCCACTCACCGATTTCTGGCGGGTTGGACGTGGATACGCCAAGAAGTTAGAGGCACACGGAATGTTTACCATGGGCGATGTTGCGCGAATGTCGGTATACAATGAGGATCTTCTTTACCAGCTCTTTGGGAAAAACGCTGAGTTGTTGATTGACCATTCGTGGGGCTGGGAACCCTGTACCATCCAAGCGGTTAAGGCATATCATCCCAGTGAAAACAGCCTTGGTTCCGGTCAGGTTCTGCATTGCCCGTATTCCGCAGAAAGGGCTCGGTTGGTGCTGAGAGAAATGGCAGAGCAACTGGCACTGGATTTGGTGAGTAAGAAGCTGATGACCGACCAGATTGTTCTGACGGTCGGCTATGACATTGAGAACCTAACTGATCCGGCGCGGCGAAATCGTTATCATGGCCCAATAGTCAAGGATCACTATGGCCGCGAGGTTCCAAAGCACGCCCATGGAACCGAGCGCCTGAACGATTATACCTCCTCTACAAAGAAAATCATGGGGGCCGCTACAGCGCTCTTTGATCGTATTGTGAATACCGACCTCATGGTGCGGCGACTTAACATCGTTGCGGGTTGGGTGATTTCAGAGAGTGAGGCGATGACCAGAGAGGGCGAATTTGAGCAGATGGATCTGTTCACCGATTATGCTGCCGTTGAGGCTCGTCGAAAACAAGAGCAAGCAGAACTGGATCGGGAGCGAAAAATGCAGGAGGTTATGCTCACTATTAAGAAGATGGTGCCCATACGAACTATGAATTATCGGCGCATAGACCGCACGGTTGCAGGACATATTCGACCCATCCGTTACATCTGTACCCTCAGTCTGTGAGGGGGAACATCGTATAGGAGAAGGCGGCAGCGGGATGAATCTGCTGTGGCTGCAGATAAACTTTGCGCGCTTCCAAGCTGAGGAGTTTACACTGAATTTGGGATGGACGCTATGCCCGTGTCAGCCTGCCCAGTGGAAACTTCAGCAGCACACACGCTTCTGTAACGGCTGTGTCGGCTGACAGAAGCGTGGAATGGGCTGGAACTTTAATCAGTTTTTGTGGATACAGTGGTCAAAACATCCATAGACTCCCTTGAGCCGCTGGCGGCTCAAGGGAGTTTTTTACGATAAATTCAGATTCCTCGATAAATCTCGGTTTGCCCTTGCATAAAGAAAAAAATAAATGTATGATTATTAGACACTTGATTGTGAGGAGTGCAGAGAAGAATGTCCATTGAAACGTCGAAAAAGAAAAAAGGCATCCAGACGCCCCACACGTACATTATTCTGTTTCTGATCGTGTTGGTTGTCTGTCTGCTGACCTACGTGATTCCTGCCGGCCAGTTTGAGCGCCAGGAGGACGCCAGCGGCCGTATGCTGATTGTACCGGGTACATACACTCAGGTGGAATCGTCACCGGTTTCGCCGCTGGAAATCCCCATGGCTTTTGTGAGAACTCTGGGCAGCTCCAGCGTAAACGAGATCATCTTCTTTATTTTCATCATCGGCGGCGCCTTTGAGCTGATTATGCAGACAGGGATGATCACCGCCTTTTGTGCCAAGCTGGGCAAGATGTTTGCAGGAAAAGAAAAGCTGCTCATCCCCATCTTCATTACGGTCTTTGCCGTAGGCGGCTTCACCATGGGAATGTCTGTGGAGGTCCTGGTGTTTGTGCCTATTGGGATTGCAGTAGCCAAGGCGGTGGGCTATGATACCATCACAGGCACAGCCATGATCGCTATGGGCTCTATCGTGGGCTTTACGGCGGGCATCTATAATCCCTTTAATGTGGGTGTGGCTCAGTCCATTGCGGGTGTGACTCCCATGTTCTCCGGAGCCTGGTATCGCTGGATTATCCTGGTGGCCTTTATTGTTGTGACCAGCCTGTATATTATTCATTACGCGGAGAAGGTAAAGAAGAATCCCTCCAAGAACCTGATGGGGAACGAGGATTCCAACCTGGAGGATGTGGATGTATCTGCCATTGAAGTGACCGGACGGCACAAGCTGATCCTTCTGGCCGTTGTCATCGCGTTTGCCGTTTTGATTTACGGCGTGGCCTACTTGGGATGGTTTATCACCGAAATGGCTACTTTGTTTTTGGTGCTGGGTGTGGTATGCGGTATTCTGGCCGGGTTCAGCGGCAACAAGATCTGCGATCTGTATGTGCAGGGCATGGCCAATATCACCTTCGGTGCGATGATTGTGGGAGTGGCCGGTACGATCAATACCGTTATGGTGGACGGCATGATTATTGATACCATTATCAATGCCCTGGCCAATGCGATTGTGGCACTGCCCAGCTCGGTAAAGATCATCGGTATGTTCCTGGTGCAGACCGTCATCAATCTGCCCATCAACTCTGGCACGGGCCAGGCGGCAGCCACCATGCCGATCATGGCGCCTGTGGGCGATCTGGTGGGCCTGACTCGCCAGAGCACTGTGCTGGCCTTCCAACTGGGTGACGGCCTGACCAATGCCATCTACCCCACTTCCTCCACCATGCTGGGATTTTTGGCTGCGTCCAAGATTCCCTATTCCGTGTGGCTGAAGTACGTCATTAAGCTGGTGATTTTGCTCAGCCTGGTTTCTATGGCCTTCCTGGCTTTGGCTGTAGTGATCGGTTACTGATCCGTTTAGAGCTGGCCGCCGCAACTGTATGGTGCGACGGCAGGATATTATAGATTTCAAAGATATGGGATGGGACATGCCATGGAAGAAATTCAGAAGCAAATTGCGAATATCGTTTCAGAGCTGATGCCGCAGCTGTGCGCGCTGAGCGACGAAATTTTTGATTACGCCGAGCCGGGCTATGAGGAGTACCGCTCCTCAGCCGCGCTAACAAAGTGGCTGCGAGCCCACGATTTTGAAGTAACCATTCCCTACGCTGGGCTGGATACGGCTTTTTGTGCCGTGTACCGCCACAAGGGAGGGCGGGCTGCCGGAGGGCGCGCGATAGGATTTTTAGGGGAATATGATGCGCTGCGGGGCCAGGGACATGGCTGCGCCCACCATATGCAGACCCCTGCCATGATCGGCGCGGCAATGGCTCTGCGGGGAGTGCTGGAATCTTCGGACCAGCCCTTTGAGATCCATGTGATCGGGACGCCCAGCGAGGAGTCGTTGGACGGAGGCAAAAACGAGATGGCCGCCCACGGCGGGTTTGACCATATTGATGTGGCCTTCATGGTGCACGGCAGCACATTGACCCAGCTGGAGACGCCCTCTCTGGCTCTGATCGAGATGGATGTGGAATTTCACGGCAAAACCGCTCACGCGGGTATCGCGCCTTATGCTGGGCGCAGCGCAGTGGATGCGGTGACCATGCTGCAGACAGGGCTTGGGCTCATGCGCAATCACCTCAAGGATTCCAGCCGGGTGAGCAATATTGTGCTGGCTGGGGGGACGGCAGTCAACTCCGTGCCCGATTTTGCCAAGGTTAAGGTAGAGATCCGCCACTCCTCCATGGCGTATCTGGAGAGCGTGGAGCAGTGGACCCGGGAGATTGCCCAGGCTGCTGCCATGGCTACCCAGACACAGGTACAAATTACCCCTGTGGCGCATATTTACAACACCACCATCAATGATGCCATGGGTGCGCTGCTGATGGAGTGTGCAGAAAAATTTGCGTGTGACGGAATTGCTCCGCCCCGGAAGGACTGCGGTTCTACCGATTTCGGCGCGGTGACCCACCGGCTGCCCAGCTGCTGCCTGCGGGTAAAAACCATCGAGACAGATGATCCTCCTCACACGGACACATGGGTAAAGACCGGGAAAGAGGCGCGGGCTCATCAGGGCATCTATGACGGTGCTGTGTGCTGTGCACTGGCCGCCTTCCGCCTTGTGACGGATGAGGATGCCTGGCAGGATGTGTACCAGTGTTTCCTTGCGCACCAAAAGGAGAATTGAGGAATGGAAGAACTCTCACGGGAATGCCTGATGGAGACACTGGATGTGTTTTCCAGGCTGAAGCGCATCGGCGGTTCGGAAGATGAGCACCGTGCCTGCGGCTATCTGATCAAGAAGCTGCAGGAATGGGGCATTCCATGCCGCGTGTATGAGTGTGACGGATATGTCTCCACTCCTATAGAAGCGTCAGTTACTGTAGAGGGGATGGAGCAGACCTTTGCAGCCCTTCCCCGTTCCTTCTCCGCCCATTGTCCGGACGGAGTGACCGCCCCCTTGTTTTACGATGTCCATGCCCACGACCAGCTGAAGCCCAGACAGGAGCAGGATTGGTACGCGGGGGCGCGGGGCTGCATCGTGATTGGGGACAATTTTTATGAGGACTATGTTCAAAAGCTGCGGGGGTACGGTGTAAAGGGCCTGATCCACCTGTGGACCAGCGAGGAGCCCGTGCTTCACTACGAGACGGTCAGCCCTGTGTGGGGCACCGCGGAGCCTGAAAACGGAAAAACCTATCCTGATTTTCCGGTGGTGGGCCTGAGAAGCTGTGACAGAGACGCCATTCTGCCCTTGCTGACGCCTGGAGCCTGCAGCCGTACCGCGACGGTGCGCAGCGTACTGCAGTGTGGATGTGTGCGTCTTCAGATCCCTGTAGCCGAGCTGGCCGGTGAAACGCCGGAGTATGTGCTGGTGGGCAGCCACTATGACTCCTGGGATTATGGTGTGACGGATAATGCCACCGGGAATGCCGCTGTGTTGGAACTGGCACGGGTACTGTCCCAGAAGCAGCTGCGGCGGGGTGTCAAAATCGCGTGGTGGCCGGCCCACTCCAACGGACGGTATGCCGGGAGCACTTGGTACTGCGATGAGCAGTTTGAGGACCTGGATGCCCGTTGTGTGGCGCTGGTCAACATGGACTCTCCCGGCTGTATGGGAGCGCAGGAGATCGGGTTTTCCACGTCCGGTGTGGCAGGGGATACCCTTGGGGATATCCTGCGTCGGTGCACCGGGCAGGCTGAGGTGGTGATCCGCCCGCTGGGGCGGGGATCAGACCTGTCATTTTTCGGGCCGCGCATTCCCATCCAGGTGTCCTTTGACTTTTATCAGGCGCCGCCCAACCGTGGCCGCTGGCACTGTGCAGGCAGCGGCGGAGGCTGGTGGTGGCATTCCGTGGAGGATACCATGGATAAGGTGGACCCCCAGCTTCTGATGAGGGATACACGGGTGCTGGTGGAGCTGGTAAAAGAGTTTGCCGATGAAGCGCATCTTCCCTTTGACGCGGCAGGGTGTCTGGCGCAAATGAGAGATACTGTGGCAGACATCCGGACCCATTGCGGCGATGACTTTGATTTCGCTCCTGTAGAACAGGCACTGGAGGAGCTGGACAAGGCCTGTGCCGGGCGTATCTGCTTTTCCAGTGACAGACAGGCGAAGGAGGCAGGAGGCCGGCTGACGAGACTGCTGTGCAGTGCCTGTGATGAATATCACTTTGACAACACATTTGCAGTGGGCCTGCTGCCCGGTCTGCAGCTGGTCAGGGGCAAGCACCGCAACGACCTGCCACCTCAGGAATTTTTGTATTGGCGGACAGCCTTCCGCCGGCAGGTGAACCGCTTTGTATCTGAGTGCACAAGCATTGTCCAAGCACTGAACAGCGACGCGGACAGTGTGGTATGATAGAGAAAGGGGATATGGATTATGCAGACCAATATCAAAGAGTATGACGAATCGTTTGATCTTACCCAGGCACTCCAAAAGAAGGGCACCAAGGAATATGGTTTTATTCATTTGGCCCAGCGGGCCAACGGTTCATGGGTGAATATTCCCATTATGCTGGCGGTGGGCGCCCAGGACGGTCCCACGTTGGTGGTGGATGCCTGCAACCACGGCGACGAGTATGAGGGTACTGAGGGAATTATCAAGACCTTTGAGGGGCTGGATGTATCCAAGATGAAGGGAAGCTTCATTGGAATCCCTGCCCTGAATGCAGAGGCCTTTGCCGAAATGAAGCGCTATAATACCCTGGACTTTGTGCCCCAGGATCTGAATCGCATCTATCCGGGCGGAACCGGCCCTATGACGGCTTATGTGTGCAGCTGGTACTGTGAGAACATCATCAAGAAGGCTGACGCGGTGATCTGCATCCACGGCGGCGGCAACAGCGAGTATCTGGAGCCTGTTGTGCTGTACTGCGGAGAGGAGTCTCCTGTGGCGTATAAGTCCCGTGAAATGGCCCAGTGCTTTGGCTTTAAGGTCTTGTGGAAGAACACCCGCTACGCGGAGAACAGCGGAATTGAGGATGAGTATGCCTATCAGATGGGCATTCCCTGCATTACACCCGAGATCGGCGGACAGTGCACCCGCATGTATCAGCGGGATGAGCACAAGCAGATGTTGGAGACCGGAATTCGCAATGTGATGACCCTGCTGGGAATTCTGGAGGGCAGCGTGCCCGCCAATGAGGGCGTACACCACTATGACATTGATTATATCTATAACCGCAACGGCGGGATTCATGTGCCTGTGAAGAAGGCAATGGATTCTGTGCGTAAGGGCGACACGCTTTCCATCATTACGAACCTGTTCGGAGAGGAAGTGGATCGGGTCATTGCTCCCTTTGACGGTGTGGTCATCGGGTACTGGACATATTCTGTCTGTCCTCCTCATGGCTGGGTATACATGGTTGGCAAGCCTGTGGATGGGGAGTAAAGCGCCCAGATCCATGCATCCTGCAAATCGAAGTGCCAGTTGAGTATCCTAGATACGAACAGGGCAGAAGCAGAGTGGGCTGTACATGGCCTGCAGAAATGAAAAAAGGGCACCCTTTTGGATGCCCCAGTCTGTCGAAAAAGTCCAGCGAAAGCTGGGCTTTTTCGTTTGTAAACGGGAAAAATGAGTGGTGAGGGATGCTGAAACGGGGAAAAATGGGGCACAATGACCGGGTGTCTGGACATGCTGACAGCCAGCTTAGCTGGTGGTTTTGACTTGAGCTTATGCAATCAACAGCTTCTTATTGTTGGATAGACAACTTGATTTTCTGATAGGTGTTCCAATCAATGAGGTTTTGTTTGCGAAGGACCTCATTGAAGTAATCAAACCAGATTCGTTTCGTCAAAGCCTCGCGGCTTGGTTTTCTCATACGCAGGCCCCCTTTGCTACAGTATGCCTGATCTTTTTGGCGGTCATACCTGGCATGATGATAAAAAATGAATCTGCTCATTTTCCAAGGAGCAGGGCCTGTGCGAGGGTATCCTCACGCGGCAGGAGTATTGCGGCGATGTAGTCAACTTCAAGACTACAAAGCATTTCCGGGACAAGCGGAACCACTATGTAGACCGGAGCCAATGGCAGATAACCGAAAATGTGCATGAGCCGATTATTGACCGCGCCGACTTTGAAACCGCACAGCGGATTTTGGAAAACGCGCCCGTCAGACGCCCCAACGGGGACGGGGAAATCCACCCTTTGTCGGGCTTGCTTTTCTGTAAGGATTGCGGCGCAAAAATGCACATCCGCATAGATTACAGGAACGGCGGCAAGCGGCATGTTGCCTATTGCAGCGAGTATCACAAGGGGAAAGCCAAAAACCCCAAGTGCCATTCCCCACACATCATCGACGCGGACTTGCTCATGCAGACCGTCGCGGAAGTGCTGAAGAAAATCGAGGACTACTCTATCAGCAACCGGGCGGAGTTTGAAGCCTTAGTGAAAAAGAACCTTGCCATGCAGCAGACCGACCAGACCAAGAAGCAGCAGAAACGTATCCCGCAAATCACGACACGCCTTGAACAGATTGACAAGGTGCTGAATAAGCTCTATGAGGACAACGCCCTCGGCACTATCCCGCAAGACCGCTATGAGCAAATGTCGCAAAAATATTCGGAAGAATACTACACACTGAAAACGGAGCTTGCCACACTCCAAGAGCAGCTATCCGCTTATGAGAACGCGGGAGGGCGGGCGCAGAAGTTTTTGAAGCTGACGGAACGCTATGCCGCCTTTACTGACCTGACCCCCGCCATTCTCAACGAGTTTATCAGCCGGATTGAAGTGCATGAGCGCGACAAGAAAAGGGCAAAACAGGCTGTTCAGCACATCGGGATATATTTTAACTATATCGGCAGATTTGAGAACGAAGTGACGCAGCTTGCAGAGCCTACGGAGCAGGAAGTCCGGCAAATGCGGGAGGAAATCGAAGAAGCCCAAAAGGAAAAGAGCCGCGCCTACCACCGGCAGTATTCAAGGGAGTACCGGGCGCGAAACCTTGAAAAGCAACGGGAATATGACCGCATGAAAGCGCGGGAATACCGGGCAAGGAGAAAGGCGCAGGCCGCCGCCGCAGCACCCGCACAGTAAAACAGAATACCGACAACTAAGAGGGATTTTCCGGGCTACGGGAAATCCCTTTTTCGCGCCCGGAGAAAGGAGCCGCCTATGGCAGAACAGACCCCCGACAGTATCATCACGACCCAGAGGAACGGGCAGACCATTGTTGCGGAGTTGTTTTTCAACCACAGCGGCACAGAAACATTCCGCGACAAACTGCTGAAAATGATACTTGCCGACAGGCAGGAATAAAACGGAAAACCGATTGTCTGTAAAAATCCATTCCTATCCTATCCATTCCCATCCATTCCATTCCACGCCAGACATGAAAGGAGCGATTGACGCATGGCAAAGACCAAAGCTGAAAAAATCACGAGCATTGAGGAAGAAATCCGACAGCTTGAAAACAGGCGCAGACAGCTTGTGCAGGAGCAAAAGGCACAGGAGCGCAGGGACAGGACGAAACGCCTATGCCGCCGCATGGGGCTTTTTGAAAGCCTTGTCCCCGACACGATACCGCTGACAGAGGAGCAATTCAAGACCTTTCTTGAAAAGACGGTAATGAGCGACCAAGCCCGCCGCATACTGGACGAATTGACCGCCCGGAACGCCCCCACAGCCCCCGCACAGGGCGCGGAAACGGCGGGAGTTACCCGCAGAAAGGAGCGCGGCGCGTGGCAATCTACCATTGCAGTATCAAAGTTATATCCCGCGGCAAGGGCAAATCCGCTGTTGCCGCCGCCGCTTACCGGGCGGGGGAGAAAATCACAAACCAGTTTGACGGAATGACCCACGACTACACCCACAAGGGCGGTGTCGTCCACACCGAGATTTTACTGCCCGACCACGCCCCCGCCGGATATACGGACAGGGCGGTTTTGTGGAACGAGGTTGAGAAAATCGAGAAAGCCAAAAACGCCCAACTTGCGCGGGAGATTGAGATTGCCTTACCCCGTGAACTGACGAGGGAGCAAAGCATTTCCCTTGTCCGCGAGTATGTGAAACGGCATTTTGTGGCGGCGGGAATGTGCGCCGATGTATGCCTGCACGACACAGGCGGCGGCAACCCCCACGCCCATATCATGCTGACAATGCGCCCTTTTGACGAGGACGGCACATGGGGAGCGAAGCAGAAAAAAGAGTACATTCTTGACAGGGACGGTAATAAAATCTATGACCCGAAGAAGCGGCAGTATAAATGCAAATCCATTCCCGCTACCGACTGGAACGAGCAGACCAAAGCCGAGGAATGGCGGGCGGCATGGGCGGGGCTTTGTAATCAGACATTGGAACAGTACGGACACGCGGAGCGTATCGACCACCGCAGTTATGAACGACAGGGGACAGACCAAATCCCCACCGTCCATTTAGGCGTTGCCGCTTCCGCTATGGAGAAGCGCGGCATCCGCACCGAGCGCGGCGACCTTAACCGCGAAATCGAAGTGACTAACCAGAAGTTGCGGCAGTTAAAGGCGCGTATCTCCAAACTGCAAGACTGGTTGAAAGAGGAACAGGAGAACACCGAGCCGCCCACCCTTGCCGACTACATTCAAGGCATACTGTCACGCAAGGCGCAGACGGGGAAAACGGGATATTCCCAATCCCTCTATAACCTCAAAGACGCGGCGAAAATGCTGAATTTCCTGCAAGCCAACAGCATTATGGATATGGCGGGGCTTGATGAGAAATTCAAGTCCATGATAGGGGAACAACTGGATATTCAAGGGAAACTGAAACCCGTTGAACGGCGGTTAGGCACTCTGAAAAAGCACTTAGAGCAAGCCGACATTTATTTCAAGTGCAAGGGAAAGAAGCCGCTGACCGAAGCCGAGCAAATCCTATTCACAACGGCGAAAGATTATCTCAAAGGCGTGATGAACGGCAAGACCACAATCCCGACAAAGGCATGGAAAGAAGAATACACCAAGCTGACCGCCGAGAGGAAAACGCTCAATCAGCGGTATCTTGCATTGAAAGAGGAAGTGAAAGAAGCGGAGAAAATCAGAAAGAGCGTTTACAGTATCTTGCGGCAGGAACAGAGGGAACAGCAACCCCGCAGGGCGCAGGACGTGGAGTTGTAAGGTGCATAAAATATAACTTGACTTTTCGGGGTAGGTAAGTTAAGATATTACTGACCCATAAAAGTGAGGTGATGAATTGGGCGCGAAAAAAATGGGGCGTCCTACCGACAATCCAAAGAATAACTCTGTAAAATTTCTGGCTGATGATGAAACTTTTGAAAAGCTAAAAGAGTGCAGTGAAAAACTTGAGGTATCAAGAGCAGAGGTTATTCGTAAGGGTATTCACAAGGTATATGACGACCTCGACAAAAAATGAAAGGAAGCGGCGCTCTCCTACCAAAGATACACGCCACTTCCCTAGCCGACTATTGCCCGAAAGCAAGAGCGACGTAAATATTATACCATGCGGCGGCTTCTCTTTCAAGCAATATCGGAACATCATAGAAAGGCGTAAAATGAAATTTTAAATTCTACTTCTTCAATGGGGAGTGGAGTTTACCCCTGCACAGATGGTATTTACTCTTGCATACAAAAATGTTATAGTTATGTCTCCTTCTGACAGCAGTAGAAGGAGGATCTCCATGAGTAAATATATCCCTGGCAACCAGAAACATCTTACTCTCAATGACCGTATCTATATCGAAAACGAATTGAACAAAGCTACCTCTTTTAAGGATATCGCAAGGTTTTTATGTAAGGACCCTACTACTATCTCTAAAGAGGTTAAGGCTCACCGCCTCTCTGACTGGTATCATAAAGGCTCCTTTTATAATGCCAAGAATTTCTGCATCCACCGCTATCATTGTAAAAAGACCAATGCCTGCGGCAAGATCATCCTTTGCGGTGTGAAATGTGCCTCCTGCCCCACCTGTAACCAGACCTGTAAGGAGTTTCAAAAGGAACTCTGTAAAAGGCTGGAAAGGGCTCCTTATGTCTGCAATGGCTGTGACAAAAAGATTAACCGCTGCACCATTTCCCACAAATACTCTTACAATGCCCGGTTTGCAGACAGAAAGTACCGGGAAAAACTTCGTGATTCCAGAGCCGGCATCAACCTCACCAGGCAGCAGCTCCATCAGAAGGATATGGTGATTTCCCCTCTCATTGAGCAGGGGCAGTCCCCCTATCATATCCTGGCTAATCATCCGGAACTTGATATGTCTGTCCGTACCATGTACACCTATCTTGATAAAGGCATCTTTACCGCCAGAAATATTGATTTGAAACGCAAAACCCGTTTCAAACCCAGAAAGTGCCACAAAACACAGATCACAGACCGGGCTGCTTTTACAAACAGACTCTATCGTGATTTCTGTTCTTTGGAACTGCCTGCTTTTGTGGAAATGGACACCGTGCATTCATTAAGAGCGTCAAAAAAGACCTTGCTCACCCTGTTTTTTACCAAGGAGAAGCTATTCCTGGCCTTCCTTATGAACCGCTGTACCAAAGGCTCCGTACGTCTTGTGTTTGACCATCTGGAAAAACGCATGGGCACCTATGAGTTTGCTTCCGTCTTTGAATATATATTGACCGACCGGGGCTCAGAATTTGGCGACCCTGAGGCTTTGGAAACAGGAATAAACGGAATGCAGCGTTCCAGCATCTATTATTGTGACCCTATGCAGAGCGGGCAAAAGGGCGGGTTGGAGCAGGCGCATACGCTGTTAAGGATGATACTTCCAAAAGGAACCAGCTTCGAATTTCTGACACAATGGGATGTGAACCTGATGGTAAACCATATCAACTCCGTACCAAGAGAATGTCTTGGAGGCAGAACCCCATACAACACAGCATGGGAAACTATGGGGGAAGAAGTGCTGAGCGCATTTCAGCTTAGACCGATTGCCCCGGATGAGGTGAATCTGACGCCTAAGCTGATCCGCTTTAACCACTAATCAACTGATCGAAATCTGCTGTCAGACTGGAAGTGAATTTTTCACATTTTTGAAATGTGGCCGGTGGAATTCAGTCTCACACACTGACTTCCAGTGGTCCGATTCACATGCACAGAAATCAAGTATTTTTCGATAAGTTGAGTTAATTATAGCAGAAAACAGGATATTTTGCTCAAAAACTTCCTGTAAAATCAACAAAAAATAACATGAGATGGAATTTAATTCTGCACTGGAATTTAAAATTTCAAGTCAGCTACCGAAAAAGCAGAAAATTGTTACGATTTTCCAACGATAAACCGCAGCAATTTTCTGCCCTTGCTCCATTACTTCAATGTCGCACCCTTCCTGGCCGTACTGACCGTCTGTGCATACCGGCGAAGCAGTCCCTTTTCCTCAGCCCGTTCTACCGGCCTCCATTCTGCTCTGCGTCTCGCCAGCTCCTCCTCACTGACCTCCAGAAGGAGCTCTCCCCTGCTCAGATTGACGGAAATTTTATCCCCGTCCCTCACCAGTGCAATGGGGCCTCCGTCTGCTGCCTCCGGACATAAATATCCGATGCTGAGTCCGCCGCTGGCTCCGGAAAACCTTCCGTCCGTGATCACGGCTGTCCGGGGAATCCCCTTGATGATTTCCGTAATCCGATGCAGCTCCTTCATGCCGGGTCCACCCTTCGGTCCTTCATAGCGTACAATGACCGCATCCCCTTCATGAATCTTCTTTTCCCGAAATGCCCCATAGCATTCGTCCTCACTGTTGAACACCCTTGCCGTTCCGCTGAACACACGGACATCCTCCGGCACAGCCGAGGTCTTCACCAGCGCTCCGTCGGGAGCCAGGTTGCCGTAAAGCACCTGAATGCCATCCGCCTTTGACACCGGCTCCTCCATGGTATGTATGGTTTTCCGGTCACCCTCCGGCACCTCATCCAGGATTTCTCCCAGAGTCCTGCCGGTGACTGTCATCACATCCCGGTGCAGAACCGGCCTCAGCTCCTTCATCACAGCCGGGATTCCTCCTGCATAGTGCAGATCCACCACGGTCTCATTGCCATTGGGCACAATCGCCGTCAGCACCGGTGTCCTGGTGGTGATTTCCGAAAAATCATCCCAGTCCAGCTCGATTCCCAGCTCGGCCGCCAATGCCGGAAGATGAATCAGGGCATTCAGAGAGCCGCCGATGGCGCTGAGAAGGGTGATGGTGTTCTCCAGCGCTTCCCTTGTCATAATCTGAGACGGTTTTATCTGCTTCTCCACCAGCTTCATCACCGCACGTCCTGACTCCCTGGCCGAAAACCGGCGCATGCTGGTGCTGGAGGGAATCAGGCTTCCCCCGGGAAGCATCATGCCCAGGGATTCACACAATGCCCCCATGGTATTGGCCGTGCCCAGAAACGGGCAAACCCCCGGCCCTGTATAATATTTCAGGGTTCCTTCGATGACGTCCCGCTCCGTGATCTCCCCCCGCAGAAAACGCTGGCGAAGCTCCTTCGATTCGTTGGGCTTGATCTTGGCAAAGCAGGGACCTGCAGTCACGATAATGGACGGCAGATCAATCCTCGCCGCTGCGTTGAGCATCCCCGGTACAATCTTGTCACAGGATCCCATATAGACCACACCGTCAAACACGCCTTCTCCCACAATCATGGCCTCCGCCGAATCGGTGATAATCTCACGGTGGGGCAGGCAGTAGCGCATACCCGAATGTCCCTGGGCGATCCCGTCGCACATGGCAACCGTATTAAATTCCACCGGCTCACCGCCCGCTTCCAGGATCCCCTTTTTCACCTCCTCGGCCAGCTGCTTCAGCGGCTCATGTCCGGGACAGATCTCATTCCAGCTATTGGCAATAGCAATTAATGGCTTTGTATCCAGAGCATCCATGGATACGCCTGCCGAAGCGAGGTGCGCCTTTGAAATCGCCCTCTGAAAAGGTTCCAGCTTATCAATCGCTCTCATCGTCATTTCCTCTTTACTTTAATAGTCCTCCGCCGAACAGGCGGCATCCATTCAGTTATTCCCAATGCGCCCCTCAGGCCTCCGCCACATTCTGGCGTCCTCTGCGGGCCATCACAAACCATACGGCTCCGATCACAAGCAGCATAACCGGAATGGAAATGATCAGATTTCCTGTAAATGCCGTATATATCAGATAACTCACCGTAAGACTGGGTCCTGCAAAGGAGGTTATCATATTGCTTCCCAAATCCAGTCCCACCTCTGTGGCAAGCGCCGTCAGAATCGGAGATGTCATTGTGCCTGCCAGCAGAATCGCTGCCGTACAGAACAGACCGATAATAATATTCTTAAACAGATTTCCTTTGGTCATAGCCACCGGCAATGCCACACGGAAGGTCACAACTGCCAGGTCAGCAAAAGGCAGCACCCGGTTTCCAGGCAATATGGCTGCCATCAGGATGGTCAGCGGGATCACGATCAGAGAGGTGGTAATAACGTCCGGATTTCCCACAACAATCGCCGCATCCAGACCGATCAGCAGATTTCTTCCCTTAAATTTCTCCTGACAGAATTTCTTTGCCGCATCCGAGATCGGCATCAGGCCTTCCATAAACAGAGAGGTCATCTTGGGAATCAGCACCATGACGGCAGCCATGTTCACGCCAAGGGTGAGAATTTCCGACACCGAATAACGTGCCAATGCCCCGATCACACAGCCGAAAATCAGTCCCAGCATCATGGGCTCCCCAAAAATACCCAGATATTTCTTCGCATCCTTTACACTGAAATCCAGCTTGTCCACACCCGGTATCCGATCCAGAATCCAATTGACCGGCGCCGCGATAATCACGCTGGACAATGCCGACATAGTCGGAAGAGACACTCCGGGAATCCCGAAGAAATCCTCTACCAGAGGCGCCGTCCAGTCTGACAGTTTAAAGGAGACTACTGCCATGACCACAGAAGCGGAAACTCCTAAAAACACATTTTTTGTCACATAATATACCAGGATTCCTACGATTGCCATGTGGTGATAATTCCAGATATCCACATCCAGCGTGTCCGTAATCTTTAACACCAACATGATAATATTCGTCGCCAGAATCGCAAAAATCAGCAGAGCGATAATCGGAGACGCCCAGGTCACTGCCGCGATGGAGCCCCAGCCCACATCCAGGATATCCAGATGAATCCCAAAATTCTCAACCATTGCCTGAGCCGCCGGGCCGATGCTGCTCTTCATCATATTGATTACCAGATTGATACCGGCAAAGCCGATTCCCAGCATCAGGCCGGAACGGAATGCCTTTCCCAGCTTCACACCGAATATGAGGCCTACAATCGTGATGATAATGGGAAGCATCACTGTGGCCCCGGCATCCAGGATCACATTAAAAATACTGTAAAATATCTGCATCTTGCCATCCTCCGTTTATATTACTGTATTTCTCTTTTTCTGTATCCCCTCCGTCTATTTCTTCAGCTCCTCCACGATCTGTTCCAGGGTCGCATCCTCGCCGATTCCGGTCAGCAGGGAAATCGCGGTGATCACCGGGATCGTCACTGTGCCGCCGGTGAACTTTCCTGTGGTAACTAACAGATCATAATCATCCGCCTTGGATTCCACTTCCAGCAGCTTGCACTGGTTCACGGTGACCGCAACACCGTTTTCCTCACATTTTTCCCGAATCTTGGTCGCTACGACCGTAGATGTTGCAATTCCGTTTCCACATGCCACTAATACTCTCTTCATAATTATTTTTTCCTTTCGCTCTTTATTTTTTCTTTAAAAGTCCGCCGCCGAACGCATGAAACTTTCTTTTATGCCTCCAGCAGATATCTCCGGATTACCTTCTCGATGGCTCCCTTATCCTCTGCTGTTATAATCTTCCTCACATCCTCCTGGTTCTGGATCAGCCCCACAATCTTCTGCAGCATTTCCAGATGTCCGTGAGGCTCCGTGAGCACCAGCATGATTACCAGGCTCACCGCCACGGCATCCTCCGGCTCATCCATGGCATGAAAATCCACAGCCGGATCCAGCACTGCCACACACAGAGAGGCCGTATTCACATGGCACACATCTGCATGGGGAATCGCTACGTTGATACCATGCGTATTCAATCCCGTGGGGAAATTCTTCTCCCGCTCCAGAATGGCTCCGCAGTAGGTATCCTTGACGATTCCCTTCTGACAGAGATGGTCACACATCTGTTTCAGAACCTCCGTATTCGTTTCTGCATTTTCAATCCTCAGAATCAGGGATTGGTCAAATGCAATACCCATACCATCACTCTCCTTCCAGCTTCCGCAATGTATTCTCCATCTCACAGATGGATTTCTGAATCCCCTCTTCGTTCTGACTGAGGATATCCTCCTTGTTGAATATCCCGGAGGCAATCCCCGCAAACGCCGCGCCTGCCTGAAAATACTCCGCAATATTGGCAGTCCCGATTCCTCCCACCACCATAAGCGGCATTTTTCCCAGAGGCGCCGCTATATCCGACAGATATCTGCTCCCCAGCCTGGCTGCCGGAAACACCTTCACAATATCCGCACCATCATCAAAGCTCTTTTTGATTTCCGTAGGAGAAAATGCACCTGGTACGCTGATCACATTTCTCTCCTTACACAGATCCAGAATCTTCTTGTCCAGCATGGTGGGAGACAAAAGAAAGGCTGCACCTGCCCCGATCGATGCCTGTGCCTCCTCATAGGTAAGCACGGTGCCTGCGCCGACCATGACGGAATCCCCGAACTCCTGGCTGATCTTCTCAATCGCTTCCAGAGCTCCGGGCGTGTTCATAGTAATCTCAACAGAGCGCAGGCTGCTTCCCACAAGATTTTTTACAACTGATCGAATCTGCGGATAGGTGTAGCCTCTTAAAATGACTGTTACTTTTGGAAAATTCTGAATATCCATATTGTCCTCACTCCTTTCACTATCTATGTAGAGCAAGAACCGTGCCACTATTTGTCTGATTTTGTACTTTTACATAAAACCTGATAGATTTCCTCCGGTCTCTCACAGCCACGAAGCGCAGAAACCATGGATTCATCCGATATAATCTGATATAATTGCTCAAAATATTTTTTTGATTTCTCATCGAGAGCCAGGACAAAAATCAAATCCACCGTGTTAATTCCGTCCCAGGCCACCGGTGTGTCCAATTTTGTTACCGCGATGGCCGGTTTTCGGACATGCTCCGGATTCCCATGGGGAATCGCAATGCCTCCGTTTAAAACCGTGGTCATCATCCCTTCCCGCTTATATACACTCAACAGGAACTCCTGATCCACATACCCATCCTCTGCCAGTCTGCCAATCATCTCATCCAACAGCTCATCCTTGTATCTTCCGCCTGCAGATAAGGAGATATGACGGGAGTGAATGACCTCCTTAAGATCGTTTTCCTCCATCAGCTGCCTGCGCTTCAGAATCCTTCGGAGCGTGCTCAGACCGTTGCCTGAATACACCCTCTGCAGGGATAAAAAGGGATATGATTCCTGCTCGGGATCAATTGTCCCCACAATCGCCAGAATCTCATAATTCTCCTCAACCTTGCCGATGATCTGGCTGACATCCGCCGCCTCAATGTAACCCCGCACCAGTACCTCGACCCCGTCCAGACTGCTCTTTAACCGTTCCGTCACAAAATCCCGCAGCATCCTTGCCGAGCCTTCACCGGTAATGCACAGACACAGCACCGCCTTTTTGTTTGGCTTCTTTCCCGTCTCCCTCGCACCTGCAAAACGTTTCACGTCCAGCGCCTCCACGATCTGTTCCAGATCACGATACTCTTTATTCAACTTCACAAAACGATTCATGTCCTGTATCACCTCCGGGTCGGTTATCAACTGCCCGATCTCACGGAAACGAATATAAAATGTCTCTAATTTCTCTAATAGGGAATTGTCGCTCATATATATATCTAAATTATAATCGAACGCGAATTTAATAAATTATTAATAGCTTTCAAAAGGATTCTATTCCACATGAAAAGGGGCAGCCCGATAAACGAACCACCCCAGATCAATTTCAGACGTCATACTCTGAACACAAACTAGAAAACATACACTATAGTTTGTCCTTCAACGCGTTGTTTAATTTGATAAGAAGAGCTTGATAATGTACTTTAGCGTTTCCGGACATTCCTCCTATTTTACTTCTTAATAAATTTCGGGATTTCACGGCCATATCCTGCAAATAGGCCTTGGAATCGTCAATCGCAGTCGTGGCAACTGTTCGCTGCCAACCGTAACCGGGAGTCCCGAACTGATTGGCAACCATGTTTGAAGCCACGTATCCCCGGCCATATTCCTCATCAACCGCACGAAACTGATCGGCAAACCGACTGATCAAACCACTCTCGTCCAAACCGTAAGCCACGATCTCATCAACCGAAGGAGCAAAAC
>ERZ791803.584-NODE-584-length-22158-cov-3.803692_pt1 | contig 22158 bp, 18 predicted proteins | sample MGYA00510307_ERZ791803 | MGnify/ENA primary metagenome ERZ791803 (study PRJEB30046, sample SAMN00791963) | human gut metagenome | study: EMG produced TPA metagenomics assembly of the A metagenome-wide association study of gut microbiota in type 2...
TGATCACCAATTGCGTTGTAAAATTCAAGTTTTGCTTGAGAAATTTATGGTTAGTTAAAACTTTATATGCTTGGCGTATAAAAACTTGCTGCACTTGAATATGGAGGTGAGCTTCTGGTTCCTCTACCAGCACCAAATGCATCGGCTCAATTACGGTATTAGTATCTTTAGCTTTTCCTTCACGCATCCAGTCATCTCTAAAACCCATCAAATCAAAAACCATTGAAATAAGGTTTTGATAACCCAACCCATTATACTTTTCTGGTAGTTTCAAAGTATTGTCGGTTTTACTGAGCGCATATTGTACGGCTGAATCGTGTTTTAATGTTTCGCTAGTCATAACTTTAGTTGTTATTGTAAGTTTGGGATCACTAATACCCGGATAACCCAACCCTTCTAATTCTTTTATTGCAGGAGCAAATTTTAATGCAAGTGTCTTATCAAAAACTTGGCGTGCGCCTTCAGTAGCTTCTAAAATATCTAAATCTTCTGGAGAAGGAGCCTTTTCTGGATCTAGATGTTTTTCATAATAATTGCGCATTTGGGCAGATAACTGTTTCCGAACCTTTTCTGTTCCTTCTGAACTGTCAGGATCTGCAAATCCGCGTTGTGCGTCAATCATGTCAACCCTTACGATGTCCTTTAGTGGGTTATCTGTTAAACATTCTGCCTCAAAGGATGTTGGTTGTACAGGGGCATCTTCGAAATGTGACGGATCAAGGATAAATGCCTTGATAGAAAAATATGTAGTCAATTTTCTATCAAGAAATTCACACAAGTCTTTTGGGAAGAGATTGAAAGAACTTTTTTCAACCCTTGCATGTTCTGTGGTGCGAGCTGAAGAGTACGCTTCTCGATACTCATTAAATAAATTAGAAACATCTTTTGGTAAGAGAGCTAACCGAACTCCCAATTTTCCTCCGCGCCATTTTAAGGTAGGAATTATGCTGGCAACATAATGCATTTCATTAGGAGCCACATCAAGCCAAATATCCATTTTAGGAACAATAGTATCCCAATCTAATAAATCAGCAGGCTGCTCGCAATCCGCTTCCACCCATTTAGTTCCTATTCTGTTTATATCAATACGTTTTGCAATGGTTATGTCATTAAAAACAAAACTGCGATTTGCTAAAAATTTTGCAAGAGCATCCATCGCTGAAGTTTTTCCGCTGTTATTTGCCCCCACAAACAGAGTTGTTTCTTTACTGATATCAATGTGACATCCAAATAGTTTTCGAAAATTCTGAATATCAATTCCTATTATTCGCATACTGTCTCTCCTTTGAAGTAGATGTTACTACAATATGGCATGATAAAATTTAGCAATAAAATCATTCAATCTACAAAAATCCCGTCTTTGCACTCCCTATCAAAAGAGACTATACTACCATCTTTATCTATCATCAATAATCGGTTGATGATTGTTATTTATCTGATATAGATCCAATTGTCCTTCATTTTGTACTTGTTTGTGTTCCAGAAAATTTTTTACATAGGTCTTTTGCAATATCACACTACCCGTATACTTCTCATTTTTCAAAATCTTTCGCAAGGTTTCCCTGCTCCATGTCTCCTTGCCTCTCGGAGAAGGAATCCCCATTTCTTTTAGGCGAGAGGATATCCTTGAGAGACTTTTACCCTCACCGGCCATCTCATAAATGAGCCGGACGATTTGCGCTTCCTTCTCATTGATTACGAGTCGGCCATCTTTGTTATGAGTGTATCCATAACAGATTCTCTGATAATACCTAGACTCTGGGTTCTCAAATGCTTTTCTCAGCCCCCATTTGATATCTTCGCTTTTGGAATAGCTTTCTTCCTGTGCTCTAGCGCAGACTACCGCCAGAAGAAACTCCGAACTTTCATAGAGGGAATGGATTCCCTCTATTTCAAAATAAATGTCGACCTTCCACCGTCGCAGCATCCGTATAGTTTCCAACGCATCTACAGTATTACGGGCAAAACGGTGTGCCGATTTTGTAAGGATCGTATCGATCTTTCCCCGCCGGCAAGCCGATATCATCGCATTAAATCTACGGCGTCCCTTCGCCTGTGTCCCGCTTCCAATGTCGGAATAAATACCGGCGAATGTCCAATGAGGAATTCGCTTAATCCATTCCTCATAGTATTGTTCCTGTGAGGACAAACTGGTCTGTTGCTCTAAGCTGTTCGTACTGACACGGCAGTATGCCGCCACCTTTAGCTGCGTGGGGACGAGATTATTTGGTGGTATTGTTCTGACGGACCACATGATTTTCCCCTTAAAGTTTACACTACATGAGAATGACTTTTTAGCCTGCTCCTATGGGCTTTTTCTTGTTGGACAATATCAAATAGTTCTCTGGAGATAATTGCCTCATGATGACCATTTATGACTGTCTGAGAAGTGTGATCGACCATCTTGACCTGCACGCCATTTTGCACCTGCGTTTTTCCTAAAATCACATCGCCCACATATTTCTCATTACTCAAAATCTTGCTAATTGTCTCTCGCGTCCACAACTCTTTGCCGGTGGGAGATTTCACCTTCATACGGGCCAGAGAAGCAGCGATTTTCCCTAGACTGTCTCCATCGGCAAATCGTTCAAAAATATGGAATACAATAATCGCCTCTGTGGGATAAGCTACCAACTTGCCTTCGGATGTTACTTTATATCCGTAACACACAGTGGAGGCTTTTGCAGATTCCCCAGTTTGGAAACTTTTTCGAAGCCCAGCTTTGATCTGCTCACTCTTTGTCGTATTCATCCTATCATGTTCCTTTCATAATTGCAATTTGAATAACAAAAGACACAGCCCGAAGCTGTGTCCTAAACATCTATACTTCATATTTAAATGCAAGAGGGTTCGACTCACTTAAAATCCATTTTCCACTACTTTAAGCGAAAAGAAAAGTTGACAAACCCTTGATATAAGCCGTTTTCTGGCTTTTGGGTTTGTCAACTTATCATGTCATGTGTTGACGAAAAAGATGCAGGTCTATCAAAACCGTCTGTAAGGCGGCATACCAAATCGCAACCCAGCGCAAGCGGCTGCGATTTGGAAAGAAGGAGCAGCAAAATGAGCGCGCTCTGACTTTTATAAAAAATCGGAGCAAGCGATACAAAGCTTGCTCCGATGTGGAACATCACAACACTATAGATGCCTGATTATTTTTCTAACGCAAGCAAAATTATTGAGCGACTTACTTTATTCTAATTCTTGTGGTATAATCTGTAGATTCCATCGTTCGTATTTTTCATGGTAATCCAAAAGGGCAGTACGATATTCGTCATCTATGTGAACAATCTCGGATAGGTTCCGAATATACCCGTACCCTAATTTAGTGAACTCGGAAATATGAATTTGTCCTAAATAGGACTCTCCGTTGTGAGTGAATTCTACCAGGGCAAAGGAGCGAATTACCGTTTGCACAACAGCATTCACTACATCACCAGTTTCAGGTTGTTCACCACGAGTTAATCCAAAATTCAAACGAGCACCCAGCGACAATGCTCCATGCAAAGCATAGTGGACAAAAAGCCTCCATTCATCTGCAAGAATTACGCGCTCATCGCCTTTGTGTTGCCAACGGTAGATTTTTGAGATGGGCATAAAATTGCCAAGAAAGCCAAGCCGATACAAATCCTCGATAACCTGATTAAAATGGGTATCTATAACAGTTCCTGCGTAATATGCGGAAATTCTTTTCTTCAGTTGGGATACTGAAAATGCTGTCTTATACCCCATGAAACAATTGATTATCGTTTCTATTTCAGTAGGATCATATAAGGCCCTTAATTCTTCTTTGATTTCAGATAAGCTTTCCTCAGAGTAAGCTTTGCTAAGACTATTAAACACCGCCTGCGAAAAGGCCTTGCTGTTATTCTGAAGTGCGTTTTTTGCAGTAGAAAGCAAACGAACCATATCTCTGGGTTTACACCAGCTATTGTTCAAAATGTAGTTGGCTGGCTCAATTCCGTGTATTTTTTCAGGAAACCACCGATTATAAACTTCTTTATAATTGCATTCCTCAGCTCCCTCACAGATTGCTATCCGCTTTAATACAATCTGAATAATAGGATGCATATACGAACTCGTATTTGCATAAATCCAGTTCAATGGGACAGAAAAACCTGATGTGGCTTTGTTAATTTCCTTTGTTACAATAAATCGTGAAATAGCATTTATTATTTCACTACGAACAGAACAAATGATCTTTGTTTTTCCTGCATGTGATTTTACAAATATTGTATTAAAACGTTTAACTGTAAATATTAGATCCCTGATAAGCGCCAAGTCTCTCTCAAAAACCTGTCTATTGCCGTAATATGCTTCCAACTCATCAATGAAGATATAATACGGGATGTCTGTTCTATTTACTTTTGCAAGAGCCGCTTCAGCTTCATCGATAAGTAACATAAAACTCTGATATGGAGCACCTTTATTGTTGCCCAAATCAACCTCAACTTCTGGAGACAATTCGGTTAAAGTGGCCGGATCCTTATATGGAACAGCAATCTTTATTTTGCTCGGAATTATGCTCTTCTTTTTGTTTAAAGGCGCCTTGATCTGATTAACTTTTCTTTCAAATTCACCCCAGAATTCATCATCGACAAATAGATTTCGGTGGTTGTCCTCATTATCTGAAACGATACGCTTAAAAATTAACCATCGCCAAATGTATTCAAATTCTCTAATGTCTAACAAAGCTCCGGGTTCTACCGAGATCGATGATAAAAACCTATTGGATATTGCCTGTAATTCGTCGCGCTTGGCATCGGTAAACTCTTCTTTGAAAAAAATAAACGATGTGCAGGTAATAGGATCTTCGTCCTTCAACTTGTTGTCCAAATAAAATAGGAGTGCGGTTTTTCCAGTCCCTTTAAATCCTGTAATAAAGCAATTATTTCCATATAATAGAGAATCGAGCTGAAAATGATCTGCAACAACAAAAGTCTTGATAAACTCCTCCAACCCCTCAAAGTTTATTTCGTCTTTTGCATCCGGTTTTCCAGTGTATAAATCTCTAATCTTTATCTCGCTCATACACGTTACTCCTATTAACAGAATCAGCTACAGTAAATGCTTAATCTGTGTGTTTTAAACTAAACTACAACCAAACATAGTCCTAATAAGAGTATACGATAACCTCCTGCAAAAAACAATGCTTAGGATATTTTTCTAATTATAGTTTCTATCACCCATTTGATGCAGGCTTTTATGCAACACAATTAAAATATCGTTCTATCAGCGGCTTGTATTTATGGAACCAAATCAATCAGAAAAAGAGTTTTATAGCGCAACTGGTGAATAATAGAAAACACCTACAGTATCTGATCGATGCGAAAATGACTGTCAAAAAACTGTAGAAATTCCACATGGATAATCGCAACACATAATAAAGTCCACATAGTAACTTGTTTTTTGAGCATCATCTATTCCACTAAATGTTGTTTTCAAACCAATTATAAAAATCCATAAATCTCACTATTATTAAAAAGAAAGGATGAAAATGGGCGGCAGGACAAAAATTAAAAACTACTCTGAATCTGAATGGTATTTTCACTCCTCTGCCTACGCTTAAACCTCACCTCACGGCTCGGCTCCGTAGTTTCCAACCTCATTTTCGGTTTCAAACAGAGGTGAAAATCTTATGCAATCTTTGAGTGTGCGGTCAAACTATCACTTTTATGCTGTTTTTCTGTCAACTCTACAGTGTATCCTCTTTTCACCCAAGGTGCATTTTTCAATAAAAACGGTTAAAAAGCAGATTTCGTTCAAATTTAAAATTGCTAAGGAAGCATACATATAAATTACAAGCTATCTCACTTAACCAAATAGTTCAATAAACCTCGGCAGCCCTCCTCCATATCCTGCCAAGCTGTATCAAAATCATCTGTGTACCACGGATCGGCCATTTCCTCGGGGCGGTTCGTGAAATCCATTAGCAGATGCATTTTGTCAGCAAAATCGCCCCCACAGATTCGATACATATCCCATAGATTGGCGCGATCCATCCCGATCAGCAAATCATATTTCTCGTAGTCGCTGTTCTGAAGCTGGCGCGCGCTCTTGCTAGAGCAGTCGATCCCATGCTCGGCCAGCTTGCGGCGGACCGGTGGATAGACAGAATTTCCAATCTCTTCGGCGCTGGTAGCTGCCGATTCGATAATAATTTTCTGTTCCAAACCTGCTTTCTTCACCAAATCTTTCATAATAAACTCGGCCATCGGACTTCTGCAAATATTGCCGTGACAGAGGAAAAGTATCTTGATCATACTCTGTACGCTCCAAATCATTACGATTGAACTCAGTATAGCACTGAACCTCAAGCTCGTCGAGTTGGATTTCCAGATGAGCGTTAGAATTGATCTTCCTTTGAAGTTCTGCCTTTGACCAGTCAAATCGGCTGGCAGCACGCAGGTACCATCGCCGTTCCTCCATTTCCAGATTCGCTTCCAGAATAACCACATTCTGCGTCCAGGCAATCTTCATAGCCAGCGCCAGTAGCTCGGCATTTCCTGCATACATCCGATAAAATTCCCGCATCCGGCGCAGGTTACGAGGGGAGAAACCGGAAACGTCCGGAAAACGGCTATGTAGATGCTCAGCTGCAGCGACTGCCGCACCTTTTTCCCGACGCTCACAAATCAGGCGTCCAAGTTCGCAGTACAGCTTCATCTGGGGCAGTCCTGCATCAACAGCTACATCCATAGCGGTAAACATGGCGGAGTAATCGATGTTCTTACGGATGTTCATGGTCTCTCCTTTCCAACACCTACCTTATCTAAAACAGGCCAAAGAGAAACGCAGGGGTATCTCCTGCCCTTCTCTTTGGCCTGTTACACCACTTGTACCATCTGTTCCCAGAGCAGCACGAAGCGGTCGTCGATCATTCTATTATCGTGGTAATGTCCGAACAGCCAGTAGTGGAACTTGGCCTTTTCTTTGACTTCCTCCAGAAAGTCCGTCAAGTGGTCGTGAACATAACCACCATCTCCTAGTATGTCCACCATGCTGCTTGGGGCACAGTGGGTGACCACATAGTCTACTTTATAATGAATACGTTCCAGATTGCGCCGGGCCTCCTCATACTCTGACTTGCTGGGAAGCTCCTGTTTCCACCAGGAATGGTGGTTCACTCGAAAGCGGGCACCCATTCTTCGAAGGGCCCAATACTGTTCTTCAAAATCCGGTGCGTTGGGATTCAGAATACCATCGTCAATATCATGGCTTCTGGCGCCTCCCATTGTGAAGAAGAAATACCCCTGCAGATCAAAGATCTGCCCGCGCATCAGATGGATTACATGAGGCCGAATGCGCTGGACTTTTCCGCCGTTCCATTCCTCTATGGGGTATTTCCTGAGCAGGTCGAAGTTTTCGTGGTTCCCGCTGACAAACAATGTGGTAAACGGCAGGTTTTCCAGCCGGTCTAGGCTGCGGGCATCCTTTTTGCCGCCTTCCCATACACCGCCGAAGTCGCCGCAGATGATCATAAAATCATCTCTGGTCATTTGAGCCTGCTCTGGGAAGTGTTCTGGAGTAAACCGCTGAAAGTTGCCGTGGGTATCGCCGGTAGCATAGATCATATTGATTCACTTCCTTTCGCTTATTATATCATATCTTGCTCCACCTGAATGCCGCCGCGGAGGAACACCGTAATTTTTTCTGCTGAATGGACTTTAACCGTGTCTACAAGCTGACGGATGACCGTTTCATCCCACTGACTGATGCAGGCAGTTGCCTGTCCCAGGGCCACAGTCGCTGCATCAACTCGCCGGGCAGCCAAATCATCGTTTCGGCGCCGTTCCTGAATGAATGCCCGTTTTTCTTTTAATTTGGCTGCCTCATTCACAATTTCCCTCAGCTGAGAGGTGTAGGCGGATGAATCTTCGGTTCGAGCAGCTTCTGCCACCAGCTTACGGGTTTGGTCATTCAACTCACCCAGGCGATGCTCAATGTCCGCAAGGCTCATGCTCTCTCCTGGAACTGGAGCAATTTCCAGCTCCATAGCGGATGTGATTTGACGAATGAGGGTGTCTTTCTTACTCATAACGGAGTTAATGGCGGCGAGAATCGTCCGCTGGAGAGGTTCCTCATCCAGTGTCGGTGAGTTGTGGCAGTATTTTGTCCCATAGTCCAGTCGGCTGACACAGCGCCATACCACGCGCTTTTTGCCACCTTTGGACCAGGTGCATCTGCGATACAGCGTTCCACATTCACCGCAGACCAAACGCTCCGACAAGGCGTACTTGCTGGCGTAGGATGTCAGCCCTGTGGGGGCATTCTTTTTGGAGGGGCTTTTCCCGGCGCTGCGCCGTGCCATCTCTGTCTGCACCGCATCAAAGGTTTTGCGTTTCACAATGGCGTCATGATGATTTTGCAGCAGATACATGGGCAGCTGACCGGTATTGCGGATGACTTTCCGGCTGATGCAGTCGCTGATGTAGGTCTTTTGCAGGAGAACATCTCCGCAGTATTTTTCGTTGGTCAGGATCCCTCGAATGGCTGTGATCGTCCATTGAGGATTTCCAGTCACATTCAGAATCTGTTCCGATTCCAATCGTTCCTTAATCATCCGTAGACTGGCTCCGGTCAGGTATTGGTTATAGATGGATCGAACTACCTCAGCCTGTTCTGGAATCACTTTGGGGTTCCCGTCATCCCCCTTTTCATAAGCGTACAGCCGGTCATATTGGATGTTGGCTTTTCCTTCCCGCATGGCCTGCCGCTTTCCCCAGCGGACATTGGCACTGATGCTTTCACTCTCGGACTGAGCAAAGGCCCCAAGCATGGTAATGAGTATCTCACTGTCCGCCTCCAGCGTATTGATATTTTCCTTTTCGAAGATGACCGCGATTCCCAGTGCCCGCAACGCTCGGATATAGTTCAGGCAGTCCACCGTATTTCTGGCAAATCGGGAGATGGATTTCGTCAGGACAATGTCGATCTTCTTCTGCTTGCACATCCGAATCATCTTCAGAAACTCAGGCCTTTTTCGGGCCGAGGTGCCTGTGATGCCCTCATCGGCAAAGATTCCGGCCATAGTCCAATCGCGGTTGGTCATGATTTTGTCCGTATAGTAGTTTTGCTGGGCCTCATAGCTGGTAAGCTGTTCCTCATCATCGGTGGAGACACGGCAGTATGCCGCCACGCGAAGCTGCCGTTTGACAGTCTGCTGGGCTGCGGCCTCCGGTTTTGCAGGGATGATGATGACCTTGGCGGCGCTTTCCCTCATTACATATCTCCCCTTCCTATGATTTGGTCATTTTTTAAGTAAACATCCAGTGTACCATCCGCATAACAGTGAATTGCCGCCACAATACTTTGCAGTAATTCCGCATCCAGCTCTGCCATGATCGCATGTCTGGAAAGCACCCTGCGCAGGCGAACGGTTTCATATTCACAGGAAGCGATTGCTGTGTACTGAGCGGCGGCCATGGATAGAATCAGCTTTTGGGCTTTCTCTTCCTCAATTGGCTGCCCCTCCATCACCTGCTCTAGTTCATGCTGTAATCTATGCACCTCAGATTGATTGGAGGACATCGTTTCCGGCAGCTTAACTCGATCTGGTGAGGTAACCAGACTATTCAGAAGATTCAGCACCTGGACTTCCATTGATTTCGTAGCAGCTTGCCCACTGAGTCGGCGAAGGATTTTCTGAGCCTGTGTTTTTGGGGACGGAACATGCTTTGCGCGTCTCTTTGCAAGTGCCCTTGTTAAGATCTCCCGGTCAATCACTGGTGGGTAATCATGCTCTCCAGTATACCGTTCATCCTCCAGAATCCGGGCCACCATATTTTTATTCCAGACTTTTCCTTCGTTATATGGGATGGATTGTTCTCGCAGCTCCTCGACCAAGGTACTGAAGGCAGCCCCCGTAAGATATTTCCGGAAGATATGCTCCACCAGTTCTGCCTCCTGGGGATGAATCACAATTTCCCCCATAACAACTCTATATCCAAAGGGCTGCTTTCGGTTTCCCATCATCGCATCGTCCTTTCTATGGTTTCTGTTAACTCCAGCCCATTTTTCAGGCGGAATCGGATTTGCTCGTTGCTTTCCACAATGATCTTATCAACAAGCTCACCGAACAGCTCCGCATCAAAGCTGTCAAGGAAGTCCGGACCATCATCCAGGATTTCCATCAGCTCTCGCGTTTGGACGATGGTATTGTCGCCATCAACGGCCAGGAGGCTCTCCTTTTTCCGCTTTGCAGAGCGGAGCTGTTCGGTCAACTCATTGCTCTGGAATATAAAAATGTCAGAATCAATGAGGCCCTGCTGTTTCAGCTTGGCCAACATCTGATTCTGACTGGCAAGTTCAGATATTTGTTTGTTGAGTTCAACAACATCCATACTCCAGAGCATCTGGCGGTTGCGAACGGCTTGGAGCGCAGTAAGCATTGAGGCGAAAATGGGGGCTCCATGGTGTTTGAGTTTATAATAGAGGCGGAGAAATGCGTTCTGAATTTCCACTTCAGGAATCTGTGTTATCGTACAGGCTGCCGCATCTTCTTCATGGGTTCTGCAGGACCAATACATCTTTTGATTCTGCTTTTTCCAGCGAAATGTGTTTCCACACACCCCACAACTCAGTTTGCCGGACAAGCAGCGCGGATTTGCTGCACGTATCACCTCTCGCCTAGCTCGGAGCTTTTGAACTCGATCAAATAGTTCTATATCTACAATGGAATCATTGCTGTTTAGTACAAAATACATTTCCTTCTCTCCCCTATTCCGCTTTTGCTCTGGAGGGAAGGAATTTGTCCTATACCGCTTCTGTAACAGTACATTTCCTGCGTAGCGCTCATTTTTTAACATATATTCAATCCGCTCACGTCTCCAGGGTTTGAGCTGTGGATTTTCTGCATTTAATTCTTGAGCAATGATGCGGGAGGTCTTTCCATTGAGATAATCGGTAAATATCCTTCGTACTACAACAGCCTCCTCCGGTATAATTTTCAATTTTTGATTTTCCAGGCGATAGCCATACGGCGCCAAGCAGGTATTAAATTCTCCATTCATCATCCGCATTTTTATACCAAGGCGCATATTTTTTGATGTGCTTTCGCTCTCCGCCTGGGCAAAGGAGGCAAACAATGCTGTCATCATTTCACCGGACATAGTTGAGGTGTCGATGTTTTCTTTTTCGAAGCAAATCCCGATTCCCAGTGCTTTCAGCTCCCGGATGGCCTCCAGGCATTCCTTGGTGTTGCGGGCAAAGCGGGAGATGGACTTTACCAACACTTTGTCGATCAATCCTCTTCGGCAGTCTGCCAGGAGCCGCTGGAAGTCCTCTCGTTTTTCTGCAGAAGTCCCGGTTATGCCCTCGTCGGCATATATGTCCACCATGCTCCAGTTTTCCTTACTAGAGATCAAGCTGATGTAGTACCGATTCTGAGCAGCAAAGGAGTTAAGCTGATCATCAGAAGCGGAGCTAACGCGGGCGTAGGCTGCCACCCGTAATTTGATATTTTGGGGGCTTTGGGTTGCCTCAATGGTAATGACCCGGCACTGCTTTTCCTGCAATGCCATGCTTCCTTCGGTTGTCCGATTTTTTGCCATGCTACTTCACCTCCTACGTGACACAAACACTACCACACTTTTAGAGAAATATCTATGAAAACATCAACCATTCAGAGAGAAATAATAAGGTCTGCACCTGTTTGGACAGCAATTCTGGAGAGAATTCGTTTGGCCTCTTTGTCTGTGAGTTTGCCTTGTTCGCATAACCGACGCAATAGGACTGTAATCCCCAACAAATCGATATTGACCATTTTGTATCCCTCCATCCTAAGTAAATATGTGACTTGATATTACAAGCATAGGGGCCGTTCCCTGGTTCGAAGTGATTTAACCAAAACCTCACCGATTGAACGGCCCCATGGATTCTAATATCAAGACTTAAAGCAGCCTCATGCTTGTCCGTATTTGACACTACTTCCCCGGACATGGGCGGCTACGAGAACAGCGGCTGGCACCGCTTCATGGGTATCTCACCCCCGGCAGGATCTCTGTCGGCCGCCCTCCTTGCGTGATCCCATCATGGGGCTGGGACGGGACGGAAGTATCATTATCAGTCTGACAGGGTCATGGCACAGCAGCTTACCAAAGCTGCCCGCCGGGGATGAGTATGCGCTCGCCGCCTTTCTGGCCGTTGCTTAATGGAGTTTTGCTCCACAGGCGGGTCCTGGCGCATCCCCGACATTGCTTTCCCTTTGAGGGGCCTGTCAGCTAACGTATTCTCGCTAACCGGATATGACCGTCTCTCGACGGCATTTATCAAGGAGCAGGCAGGCTGAATTGCCTTTCACTCTCCTACTGCACAAAAATTCCTTAAAACGAAACACCTCCAAAGAAATTTTTTAAAAATTTTTCAAACTGGCACTTGTCCTTCTGCGCCGTCTGGGGGAAACGTTTATATTTTCATATCTATACGGAGATGCTGTATGTATGCCAACAATATACTTTTCCCGCAATTATCCTTTAAAAATTTAAGAAATTATTCTATTCTCAAACTTTTGAGCAGAAGTATGTGGCGCTCAACCACACGGAGCCGTTTCTGTCTAGTTATTTCAAAATACGATCTGAAGGACGGTAATCTTGTTGCTTTTTTGAGTTTTTTATTTTTTGTTCAAAAAATAAGCAAAAAGATTGGGAAATCACACTTTTCAATTGTAAAACAATAACAAGAAACTGGCTACTGAAGAGATTTCTGAGCAGATAAGTGATGCAATTTCAAACCATTTTTTGCAACAACACTTCTTTTTATGTAGGAATTTCTTGTGTTCTATCTCTGCAATTAGACAGCTTGCATTTATACTTTCTATTATTTCTCGATCTTTAACTATAAGTGTGCCTGTCAATATTTTGACTCTGTGTCCACAATATATATACAGCGTTTGACCCTGTTTCCCATTCGGTTCCATATATATATTTCGAAATCGTTTCCTATCATATTTAGTTTTCAATTTTTTATCCATTATATTTGCTCCAATCTAAATAATATTGTCTTTTCCAGCATCTCCATAAGTTCATAGTATTTTGATCAGTTTCATAATTGGGGGGCTGGATGTCTATCAACAAATATATTTAAATTTGAGCTTTCTCCAGTGTTTCCAATCTTTCAACACTTTTCTGTCGGTAATTTTTAACAAATATTAGATATCTCTCTTTCCCATAGGTGGCAGGTCCTAGTTGGCCGGCAAATGAAATCCTGTCGGCACTCCAATAGCTAAAAATGTAGCGCACCATTTCGCTCTGAGGCAGTTTTAGGGGATAAAATATTGACACTTCCCCGCTTTCATGAAACAGGCGCACACTTTCCTTGGCGGAAGTATGCGCCTGTTTCTATTCTGGTGTCCGTCAAGCTATAATTGACATAGCAGTATCAAAGTCACATAAAATAAACTTAAGATGTAAAATCCGCAAAGAACTTTTTTAAAAAATTCTCAAATTGGCGTTTATACTTCCGGGCCGTCTGAGGCGACACCTTATATCTTCGCACAAGCATGGGGACGCAGCTCCTATGCTCACCGGCTAAATATAGTTCCAAAAGAAATACCCCCCAGGGTCTCCAGTCTTCCAGTTCTTTCTGAAGGGCTTCCAGCTGCACCTTATCAATCATTTTCTTCTCTGTATGATCGTCCGCCTGCAGTACATCCTCCAGGGTAATACAATTCTGGCTATCCTTCAAATATGTATTCAACGAGAGTATGCAGATTTTTTGACCTAAATTGCGATTTCGTTTAGCGGCCATTCTTTCCCGATTCCACTGTCGATATTCCTCATATGATGTTTCGATCACCATGCAATCCAGGGTGCCTGCATCGTGAAAACAGTCTGTTATAAAATACCGACGTTTCTCTGCGGGAAGCATACAGTTTTTCTGGACTACCTGTTTCCATTCATCATAAGAAACTACAGACAATCTTGTGCTTTTATCAGGCTGTTTTGTGTATGCCAGATATGTAATTTTCATTGCTCTTACCTCCAAAAAGTTTGAAAATAAACTATTTTCAAGCTTTTGGAGGGTGGAGAGCGGCAACCAACAGCTCGATACCGCTTATGTCGAACCATTACGAAATTTGACCCGGCAGGCGGAGGCTTATTGGATTTTTTGCAAAACTCCCGTTGTCTTCTTTCCCTTTTTGGCGTTTTTGGTTCTTTCTTGACAAAAAAAGTCGAAGAAAAAGAGGGCGCAAGTGATTGGATAATCACTTGCGCCCTCTTGGGGTAACTTATGATGTTTTGTGTCTCTCCACCCATAAGCGGCGGAGAACAATCAAAAGGGATGTTTTCCCATCGGCTCTCTCTTTCACCGCTATGGGAAACGAGTAAGGTAGCTGGAGCTACATTTCTTGCTACCCACTCACGGTATCCATTGTCATATTTTTAAAATTCTCCATATCCTTACCAACTACCGAGGGTCCCTTTATCAACCAACGCATTTTTTGTGTAAGCCAATCCAACTACCAGCAAGCCAATCTCAGCTTCATCAAAGATTGCGATATATAGCATTCGCTTGCTTTTTCATAGCAGCACATATTTATTACATACCGTGGATCCACGATACAATTTCTCAGCATTTTTATAGTTCAGGCTTTTCCTCGACACTGCTTTACTCTGAAGCCACCTATAACCTACCTGCAGGAGCCTAGGCAATATTACTTGGTATTGGAGTTCATTCGCCGTATTCTTTCATAATGCGTAGTTTGTAGTTTTTAGTGAAAAAGATCCATACAACCTTATAAGAATGAAGGAGAAATTCCAAAATCAACTCAGCGTTGGATACGGCCGGAACCGTCGCCGCCGGCCAGCTTCTCCACCTCGGAGACGGTGACCATGTTGTAGTCGCCCTCGATGGTGTGCTTCAGCGCGGAAGCGGCCACGGCAAACTCCACGGCCTCCTGGGTGGACTTGCCATTGAGAAGCGCGTAAATGAGGCCGCCGCCGAAGCTGTCGCCGCCGCCCACGCGGTCGATGATGCGCAGCTCGTACTTCTTGGAGAAGCAATACTCGTCGGAGGCCACATCGTACAGCATGGCGCTCCAGCCGTTGTCGGAAGCGGAGTAGGACTCACGAAGGGTGATGGCCACCTTCTCAAAGCCGAACTTGTCGGCCAGCTGCTTGGCCACAGACTTATAGCCCTCGTGGTTGATCTCACCGGCGTAGATGTCGGTGGACTCGGCCTCGATGCCAAACACGTCCTTGGCGTCCTCCTCGTTGGAGATGCACACGTCCACGTACTGGCACAGCTCAGTCATGGCCTCCCGGGCCTGCTGACGGGTCCACAGCTTGCCCCGGTAGTTGAGGTCGCAGGAGATCTTCACGCCACGCTCCTTGGCGGCCTTGCAGGCCTGCTTGCAGGTCTCCACCAGGTTGGGGCCCAGAGCGGGGGTAATGCCGGTGAAGTGGAACCAGTCCACGCCCTCGAAGATCTTGTCCCAGTCAAAGTCGCTGGGCTGGGACTCCTGGATGGCGGAGTGGGCACGGTCGTAGATACACACGCTGCCCCGCTGGGAGGCGCCCTTCTCGTTGAAGTAGATGCCCACACGGTCGCCGCCCCGGACGATCATGGAGGTGTCCACGCCGTAGCGGCGCAGGGAGTTGACGGCCGCCTGGCCAATGGCGTGGGCGGGCAGCTTGGTGACATAGGCGGCATCCAGGCCGTAGTTGGCCAGGGAGACAGCCACATTGGCCTCGCCGCCGCCGAAGGTGAACTCCAGGTGATCAGCCTGGACAAAACGCTCGTAGTTATAGGGCTGGAGCCGGATCATCAGCTCGCCGAAGGTAACAACTTTCATTGTGCTCTACTCCTTATCACAAACTCAAATAGAATGGTTTTGCTGGATTATTTCTTTACCAGGTGTATGGCAAAGCCGGCCAGCTCGTCCTTGAGGTAGATGGCCTTGGTGTTGCCCTTGGCGTCGGTCTTGCGGCTGGACTCATCGAAGGTCACACCCCGCAGACCCAGGTGGTAGACGGCCCGGTCCACGTTGTTGGTGCCGATGGCAATGTGGCCGTTGGCACCGCGGCCGGGGGCCTTGTTGCACTCCACGGCAGAGCCGGCAAAGATGGAGGAGTTGCCGGGTCTGTACTCCAAGTCAAACAGGGCGCACAGGGTCTTGACGGTCTGCTCGGCCTGAGCCTCGTCGGCGCAGTTGATGCCCACATGGGCCAGGGAGAAGCCCAGCATGGTCTTGACGGCTTCTTTGCAGATGCGGGTGATCTCATCCCACTGTTCGCCCTCAATGAGGTCTTTCTTTACCATCCAGGTGCCGCCGCAGGCGATAATGCGGTCAAAGCCCAGATAGTCCATCAGGTTCTTGGTGTTCACGCCGCCGGTGGGCATCCAGCGCAGGTTGGTGTAAGGGCCGGCCAGAGCCTTCAGCTTGGCCACGCCGCCGTTCTGCTCGGCGGGGAAGAACTTCACCACGTCCAGACCCATGCTCATGGCCTGCTCCATCTCGCCGGGAGTGGCGGTGCCGGGCATCATGACCACGCCCTTGTCCAGAACATAACGGGTAATCTCAGGGTTGAAGCCGGGGCTGACGATAAACTGGGAACCGGCGGCAATGGCCCGGTCGGCCTGCTCCTTGGTGAGCACGGTGCCGGCGCCCACCAGCATGTCGGGCACTTCGGCCACAATGCGGCGGATGGCCTCCTCAGCGGCGGCGGTGCGGAAGGTGACCTCGGCGGCAGGCAGGCCGCCCTTTACCAGAGCCTTGGCCAGGGGCACGGCCTTCTCCGCGTCGTCAATGGCGATGACGGGGATGATGCCAATTTTAAATATTTGTTCTGAGATCTGCACCATATTTAACGTCTCCTTTTTGATGTTTCTAAACATGAAATCTATCACAAATTACAATATACAGGTAAAGCGATCAACTTTTGGTGGTCGGTTTTCCTGATACCAGGGCCGCACGTCGAGGCCAGTTGATTTTGCAGACAAAAAACTGGCACAGGACACCTCGCAGCATAAGATCCACAACCATGGCAATCCAGATGGCGGCAAGGTCCAAACCGCACCGAACAAGGAGTATGGGACCAAGCGGCAGCCGTACTGCCCACACCCCCACCAGCACGATCAGAAATGGCGTGCGGCTGTCCCCAGCCCCTCGAAGCACACCGCCCAGAACAATAGAAAGGCCGTACAGGGGTTCCGAAACGGCAACAATGCGCAGCATATCGGCAGCCAGAGCAATCACCTCTGGATCAGAGGAGAAGAGTCCGGCCAAAGGCTCTGCGCAGAAAAACAGGAATATCCCGGCCAGGAGTCCGGAGCACAGCCCAATTCGTCCGGAGAGCACTCCATATCTTCGGGCCAACACCGGTTGATTGCCGCCAATCGCCTGCCCCACTGCCGCGGTGGCCGCAAAGGAGACCCCCTGCGCTGGCAAGTAGCTGATCGCCTCTGCCGTTACCGCAACGTGGTTGGCTGCCAGAGCAATATTCCCCAAACCGGCAACCATGTGGGTTACAATCAGCTGTCCGCAGCTGAAGCAGGCCCGCTCCAAAAACACAGGAATCCCCAGTGCCAGTGCCCGCCGTACCACAGACTTTTGGGGACGAAACAACACAACCGCTGTCATCTGCAACGGTCCTTTCCGCAGCGCCATAAACAGCGCCATAGAAATTCCCATGAGCCCTCCCGACAAGGCAGTCCCTATGGCTGCCCCGGTCACGCCAAGCCCAGCTCCCCAGATGGACAAGGAGCAACCCAGAATGACGACCTGCCTTGATGGAAATATTAGCAAATAATTCAAGCAGACATTAAGAAGGTTGGTCCCAGCATTAAACAGCAGAGGCGTTCTGGTATCCCCCGAACATCGGAGCACGGCAGACAGCACAGCCAGCAGAGCTTGCAGCGGCAGGCCCATGGCATAAAACCAGAGGTAGGCTCTGGCATTCGACAAAATCGTTGGTTCACCTCCCAGCCACAGAGGAATAAACCAAGACAAAGGGAGCATGCAAACAGCTGCCCCCGTCCCCATCAGCAGAGCCCCGCTGGCTGCTTGATGCACCGCAGTTCTGGCACGGAACAAATCCTGCCCCCCCAGCGCGTGGGCGACCTGCACGGAATAACCAACTCCTGCAGCAGCAAACAGTCCCATTAAAAGAAAGCACACCGAGGAGTTGATGGCTACCGATGCGGTGGCATCAGCTCCCAAAGAGCCCACCATGGCAGTATCCACATAATTGGCGGCAGTAAGCAGAAGCTGCTCCAAAATCGCTGGCCAGGACAGACGGAGCAATGTAACAATGGGAACGGCGCTTTGGTTGAGCTGCGTGGAAGGTTCACACATGGTGTTGTCACCTCTGGGACCCGTGCTCCGCAAAGGAAAGCCGGGAAAGTGGGAACTGTACTGTGCGGAATAAAAACCTGCTGTGTCAAGGGGCCCGGAGACATCTGCCCCGAGCCCCCGACAGGAGAGAAAGAAAGGAATGATCTTATGAAAATACTTACAGTTTATCTTCCCGCATAAAGTGGGCGTTGGTACCATTGATGGCAAAGAACTCTTCTGCGGCCCGCTTGCCGATGGCGTCTGGGTACTGGGGGATGGCGGCCAGATACTCTTTTTCATCTACATAGGTAAATGTACCGTCCCGCATAATGACCTTGCCGTCCACCGCAACCAGAGAAACCTCAGGACCCCGGGCACTGTAAACCAGGTTTGGTACCATATTGCGCATAGGATAGGTATATACCGGCAGCATGGAAGGACAGTTGAGATCAATGGCAATGAAATCAGCCTGCTTCCCCGACTCTAAAGAACCCACGGTATCGCCCAAGCCAACGGCTTTAGCCCCCTCAATGGTGGCCATACGCAGGGCTTTCCAGGCGGGCATGACCTCTGGATTTTGATACTTGATCTTGTTGAACAGGCACACGTTTTTCATCTCATTGATGATATTATGGCAGTTGTTGCCGGGAGCCTGATCGGAACCCAGAGCCACCATACCGCCCGCCTGCTGGAAAGCCACGCTGGGGCAGACAATGCCGTCAATGATCCCGATGGAACCGGGATTGACGATCATGGAGGCCCCGCGTTTGGCAATGAGAGCGGCTTCCTCGTCTGTGCAGTCCGTGAGGTGGACTGCGATGAGAGATTCATCCAGATAGCCCAGTTCATCCAAAAAGGCGGTGGGCCGCTTGCCATAACGCTGAACGATCTGATAGGTCTCTCGGTCACCCTGCTGCACATGCATGTGAATTTTGGTGCCCCGCTCCTTGACCGCCTTTTGGATGCGCAGCAGCATCTCTGGGCTGACAAAGTCAGCGCCTTGGGGACCAAACAGGATCTTGATCCGGCCGCCCGCCTTGTTGTTCCACTGGTCATACAGGGCAATGTTGCGATTCAGGCTCTCTTCGCCCATGGCGTCATCAAACTCATAGAGCTCACCGGGTTGATAGACCCGCCGTTTGGCCGCCCGAATGGTCTGGGCAATGTTACCTCGTACCCCCACCTTGTCGATGAACGCACACACGTTTTCCATCTTGGATTCATAGTCGCCCAGCGTGGTGGTGCCCGCCCGGATAGCCTCCAGAATGGCCACCCGGCTTCCCGCATCCCGCTCCTCATCGTTGACCGCGTTGTCAAAAGGCTGAAGGCCGAACATCATCCAGCTATTGGTGTCCTGGGCCAGGCCCCGCATGATGTTGCACGCCGTGTGCATGTGGCCGTCAATAAAGCCGGGCAGCACCATGTGATGATCCAGGGTGATGGTTTCCTCAGCGGTATATTCCGCTAAAATTCTGGACTGGTCGCCCACCTCCAGAATCTTGCCTCCATCTACAGCCATGGCGGCGTCACCGTGATAACCCACGCCAGCCCCTTCCATGGTGTAGAAATGGGGCGCCACCACAATGGTATCAATCTTTTTCATAAATAGCCTCCTGTTCCAATGGTGAAGCAGTTAGTGCACTTTCTCCGGGTAACGCAGCTTGGTAAGCTGGGTCAGCGCAAACAGAACCACTACCAGAATAACAGCGGTAACAACAATGCTCAAGATATATTGTCCCGTCAGGCCGCCGAAAAGGAATCCCAGGAACGCCGAAATACCAACTGTGATTCCGTAGGGCAGCTGGGTCATGACGTGGACCACATGGTTGCAGGAGGCGCCGGTGGAGGAGAGGACGGTGGTATCGGAGATGGGGGAGCACTGGTCGCCGAACAGACCGCCGCCGATGACCGCGCCAACCACAAACGGAATGGAAATATCAAAGGCAACGGCCATGGGGAAGGCAATGGGCATCATAATGGACCACACACCCCAGGAGGAGCCGGTTGCAAAGGAAATGAGCGCGCCAAACAGGAACACAAGGGCAGGAACCAGGCCGGGAGTCAGGTAGTTCTCTACAATGTGGATCAGGAACTCGCTGGTGCCCATGCCTTTGACGATGGAACCCAGAGACCAGGCACACACCAGGATGAAGGGAACGGAAATAAGCTCGGCCATGCCGTTGACAAAGGTGTCAAAGGCTTTGGTCACACCGAACAGCTTGGTGCTCACACCCATAATACCGGCACCCACCGCGCCGCCCATGAAGGCGATGCAGATGGCCAGCGTAATATTGGCGTTGCGGAAGGCTCCCACCAGCCCATTGTTGACCAGATCGCCGGACCAGAAAATGGTGGCAAAGAGGGAACCAAACAGGAAGAGGATGGGAATGATAAAGTTCCACATGGTGAGCTTATAGCCCTGGGGCAGCTCATTTTTCACCTCGGGCACCAGGGGCTGGATCCCATCGCCCAGCAGTTTGCCGGTCTCCCGAGCCCGCTTTTCTTCCTTGTACATCGGCCCGAAGTTCAAACCAAAAGCAGCAACGATTAAAACAGTGATCATGGCAAACATGCCGTACAGATTAAAGGGGAGCATATTCAGCCAGATGCCCCACTCGCTGCCCTCAATGCCGGCAGCCAGCAGTTCTGCGGCAATCAGTCCGGTGATGAAGGGGCCGTAGCTGCTGATAGGAGAAAGAGCGGCCAGGTTGCAGCCCATGGAGTCCAGAATATAAGCCAGCTTTGCTCGGGAGATACGCACCATATCGGTAACAGGCCGCATAATGGTACCCAGCATGAGGCAGGGCTCCGTGTAGCTGAAAATGAAGGCGCTCAGGCAGGTGACTACTTGGCCCTTTTTGGCGGTATTGATGACTTTTGTCACCTTGGTGGCAAATGCCTCCGCGGCGCCGGTGGTGCGCAGCATGGCGATCATGCCGCCGGAGAGGGTGACCAGAACGATCAAAGACGCGTTTCCACTAAGAGAGGGTATCACATAGTCGGAAATGATTTTGACAAAGCCGACCAGAGGGTTAAATCCGTTCATCATGGTGGAACCCAGCCAAACCGCAATAAACAGGGAGAAGATCGTCTGCTTGGTCCACAGGGCCAATCCGATGGCTACGATGGGGGGGATAAGACACAACACACCATATGTGGTATCCATACAAGAAGCCTCCTGTCATATAATACTCTTGGTTTTTCTTTCATTGAATCACTGCTTCCGCAGATACAGTCCCGCCAAAGCCCGGGGTCTACACCTCCTCACTTCTTTTTTTGAGTCTTCTCACCGCTCTCCAATGCACGCTGCTTAGGCGAGGCAGCCTGCTGCGGGTACACTAGATCAGTTCCGGTTTTCGTAACCGGAGGCATACATGCTGGCGGGAATAAACTGTCCCTGGCCATAGCGGCCCACAAACTTGGCGTTTTCCACTACCACCTGTCCCCGCAGCAGAACGGTCTCCACCCGGCCGGACTGGCGGCGGCCCTCATAAAGGTTGTAGTCCACACCGTTGGGGTTGTCCGCCAGGCGGATCACGCCCTCATAGCTGGGATCAAAGATCACAATGTCTGCGTCGGAGCCTACCGCCAGTGTGCCCTTTCGGGGGTAAATGCCGTTAATCTTGGCCGGCTGGGTAGCGATGACGTCTACAAATTTCTGACGGCTCAGCTTGCCGGTACATACGCCTTCGGTCCATACCATGTGCAGGCGATCCCCGGCGCCGGGGGAGCCGTTGGGGATCTGCGTGAAATCGTCCCGCCCCGCCTGCTTGAGCTCGGCTACGTCGATGCCGCAGTGGTCGGAGGAGACCGCCGTCAGCAGTCCGCCGGCCAGGGCCTGCCAAAGGGCCTCACAGTCCTCCTGATCCCGCAGAGCGGGGGAG
>ERZ791803.604-NODE-604-length-21697-cov-5.008779_pt1 | contig 21697 bp, 23 predicted proteins | sample MGYA00510307_ERZ791803 | MGnify/ENA primary metagenome ERZ791803 (study PRJEB30046, sample SAMN00791963) | human gut metagenome | study: EMG produced TPA metagenomics assembly of the A metagenome-wide association study of gut microbiota in type 2...
TTTACAATACCCTTATCAACAAAGGCAAGGAGGCGACGCAATGGAATTGACTCCGACATTGATTTTGAATCTGGCGCTGCTGATCGTCCCGCCCGTTACCCTTGTGCTGGTGTTCTGGCAATGGCTGGCCCGGCACATCCGCTGGGTGGTTGCCTTGACTGCTCTCTGTGATGTTCTCCTGTTTTGGGATGAATTGTTCTACTATGAGAGCTTCGGCTTGTTCGCTGTGCTGATTCTGGTGCAGTTGGTGGCCACCGGCGCAGCAGCGTTCCGCTTTTACTACAAACAAAGAAAAGGTTGAACAGAAAATAGGTATCATCAATCAAAAATATCATTGGAGGTAACTTATGGAAAAAGAAACAATGGGAACTGTAATTTCAGTTACAAAACAATGGTGGTTAAAAGTGAATCGTAAACCTGCCCGCGTTCATGCGATGGATGGCGCAGCCTTTCCGCATATTATCAAGGTCAAATATACGATAGACGGTAAAGATTACATCTGCCGAAAATGGATTGGTGCAGGAAACAACGTTCCTGACAAGGGAACAACGATTAAAGTTACCTATTGGGAAGATAAGCCATCGAAAGCAAGAATTGAACTCTAATCAATAAATTTATTAAAATACGGAGGTGATGATGTGATGGGACATTAGCTGTTTTTGATATAGAAGAATCCGGCAAGCAGATTGGAGAAAAGTTATTTCTGCTTCTTAACGAGGAACAAAAGAATGCTCTAATGCAATATATTTTGGAACAAGGAGCCTGTCATGGAACGGTATTCAATTCCTGTCACACTTCCTTCGCAGCAAAGAAAAATCCTCTAACAGAAATACAGGAAGGCGAGCTTTATCTATGCCTGGAACACCGCACTGTCAGGGTTAGGGAACGGATGATCAACCTGACAAGTAAGGAGTTTGATATACTGGCATTGCTCATTGCCAATCCCAAACGTGTTTTTACTTACGAACTGATTACCGATTTGGTTTGGAAAGAGGATTGTGATTTCTATTCGAGAAAAGCGATTCATAATCATATAAGTAAGCTGCGTAAGAAGTTGCGCTTTGAACCGGATCTTCCAAACTATATTGAGAGTGTCGCCGGGATCGGCTATAAATTTGAACATCTATAACATGAGCCCACAAGGTGTTGTTTCCCCTTGTGGGCTTGCTTTTTGCAGCATATATTCTAAGAGCGGAATATGTAGAAAATTGCGAATATAAAGAGTAAAAAGCGAATATCTGCGGACTGATAAAGGAAACATAACCGATATAATTTTCTCCCAAGGAGGTATCAAGCAGCCGATTCAGGTTCCTCCTTGATGGGAGGAAATGCCTATGCGTCTATGCAACACAGATCTGCAGATAAACTGCTTTACATTCAGTCACCTATACGTCGTAGTCCAGCTCGTATGGATTGCGGCGTTTTTGGTTTCGACAAAGTTTGAGCATTTTCGCTGTCAACCTCCCGGAAAAATTTCATACTGCTGCTTTGGCGCGCCTGTTCTTTGTACGGGCGCGCTTTTTTGTACCCTTTTTTTAATCAGAAAGAGACTTAGACCTTATCGCTGCCGCAGCCCACCCTCTGATTTCGATTTTTGCCATCAACTCAAACATCGAAATTGGAGGAAATTACTATGAAGAAAATCAATCTTCGGGATTATTACCCGTATTATACACAGGACATGATCGTTGAGGTGCCGGATGAAGTTGCTTTGTTGCTTCGGGAATATATGTTGTTGGAAGAAGCCTATCGGATTCGTACATACCGCTATAAAGCATTTTACTCTCTGGATCGAGACGAAGGTATTGAGCGTGAGATATTGCAAAAGCCTCTTAACCCGGCAGAAATTTGGGAACAGCGCCAAATGACGGAGTTGATTTATAAAGGTCTTTCCAAACTTCCGGTAAAGCAGCGCCAACGAATCTATGCACACTTTTTTCTTGGCATGAGCAAAGCAGATATTGCCAAAGCGGAAGGAACACACAAAAGCCGGATCACCCGTTCTATCGAAGCCGGATTGCGTAGTCTGGAAAAATATTTCAAAGAAATTTTATAACAGACGGCAACTTTGCCCCTAAAAATGTACTGAATAGTAGAGGGACATATTCGGCGGGACAAGCTGGACGGGTGTGGTAAGGAAGCATATACATCCTCCCACCCCAACTGCAATATCAATTTGTCTGCCATGCCCCTTGCTTGTTCCTTGACAACCGAATATACGCTGTTACAGGTACTTCATTCTGTGTTCCGAGCGGCAGATGGGGCGGCGCGGTGACAGGCGGCCTAAGGAGGTGATGGATCCAGGCTGTCCGAGCGATAAACGCAACCTACGAAACCGGCTGTGGCAGGCCGGACGCGATAACGACGCAGATCATAATGGTACTTCTTCACAGCTTCCTAAAGACTTGGGGAGAGTTCCTGCGGCGTTTGCTTGCTCTGGCAAAGCGGCGGCGTATGCGGGACTATGATGCGGTGACGCTATCCGCAGCCTGTAACAGCCCCGTCCTTATAACAGAAGGACTTGCCGGGGTGCGTGGCAAATACGGCAGTAAAATCGAAATCAGATATAATGGGCCGGATTTATGTGTGTAATAACCATAGATCCGACCTATTCATGTGGTTTTGATAACACAGTTTTCAGAAGGGAGTTGATACTATGGAATTGAATACCATTGTCAGTGAAGTGGGTACACTGGTAGACATTCGGGATGTCTCTGTCAACAAAGAACTTTCCCGTGATGAACGGATTGCAGAATTCGTTCAGCAAATCAAAAATCCATACCATTTTAAGTGTGGGCGTTTTACTGTACAGGCCAGCTTTTCTGCTGAAGGTGCTACCCTGGAAGAATGTATCAAGGGTATTTTGCGATAGGTGCAATTTTAAGAAAGGGGCTGACTTTTCCGTAAAAGCATGGTAGAATAAGAATCGGAAAAGGAATTGAATATGGCATAACCACACTTCTTGAATTGCGGGGATTTTTCTGTGCAACGAAAGGAGTGTTTTTTTATGCAGGTTTACAAAGCGATTAAGTACATCCGTCTTTCTTATACGGATGATAAAACAGTAGAAAGTGACAGCGTTGCTAACCAGCGGCGCCTGATCGATGACTACATAGCCCGACACCCGGAAATTGAGGTTGTGGCAGAAAAAATTGACGATGGTTATAGTGGTGTTTTGTTTGATCGCCCGGCATTTCAGGAAATGATGCGGATGATCGAACAAGGCGAAGCTAACTGCGTGATTGTCAAAGACCTCTCCCGCTTAGGTCGTGAGTACATAGAAACAGGCCGTTATATGCGCAGGGTATTTCCAGCCTATGGAGTGCGTTTTATCGCAATTAACGATAATGTGGACACGGAAAATGACGCTGCCGATGATCTCACGGTTTCTGTCAAAAACATTATGAATGAGGCTTACTGTCGGGATATTTCCGTTAAGACACGGAGCGCCCTGGAAGTAAAACGGCGCAGCGGGGATTTTGTAGGTGCTTTTACCATTTATGGTTATGTGAAAGTCGGCGATAAACACAAGAGCTTGGAAGTAGACGAATATGCTGCTAATGTTGTGAGGGATATTTTCAGAAAACGGCTGGAGGGATTCAGCGCTTCCCATATAGCGGATGAACTGAACCGATTAGGAATTCTTTCGCCTTTAGCGTATAAGCGCAATCACGGAATGCCTCATGCAAAAGGTGGCTATACAGACCGAAAGGATTGCAAATGGTCTGCAACTACAATCATCCGCATTTTGCAGGATGAAACTTACACCGGAACACTGGTCCAGGGCAAACAGACAACGCCCCATTTCAAATTAAAAGAGCGTGAGGACAAACCTTCTTCGGAATGGATTCGTGTGGAGGGAACCCATGAAGCGATCATACAAAAGCACGATTTTGATCTGGTGCAACGGCTCCGCAGGATTGACACAAGGACTTCTCCCAAATCGGATAAGGTTTACCTGTTTTCCGGTATTTTGATCTGCGGATGCTGTGGCTGCCGTATGACCCGCAAGACGAACCGCTATAAAGACAAAGAGTATCACTATTATTACTGCCCGACCGGCAAAAAGAATGGCTGCACATCGTCGGTCATGCTGAAAGAGTCGGATCTGATTGAATGTGTGCAGGACAGTTTGAAAGGACATATTGAAAATGTTGCTTCTCTGGATGCCCTGCTGTCCAGTATCAGTCAGGAACGGATCAACCGGGAATTGGCGCAGGAATATGCCGCACAGATCAGAGTAAATGAAAAGCGTGTGGCACAGACCGAGGGCTTTAAGGCAAAACTCTATGAAAATCTGGTGAGTGGAATTCTGACAAAGGAAGAATTTCTCTCTTATAAGCGAAAATACAATGCAGATATTGAACTGTTCCAAAAGGCAATCGCTGAATGGAACGATAAACTTACAGATGTATTGGAAAACCGAAGCGAACGAAACCGTTGGATCAACCATTTTATGAAATTTTCTACTATGGAGGATATTGACCGCCGGGCAGTCATGCAGCTTATCCGAAGCATACGGGTAATGGGTAAAGATGAACTGCATATTGAATTTAATTACCAGGATGAATATCAGAAAGCAATCTCTTTGGCTGAACAGATTGCTACAAAAAATGAAGAAAGGATGGTGAGCTAAATGGCAAGAAAAAGCAGAAAACAGACGGCAGCTCCTATGCCGGCACCATCTTTGTATGTACATGTGGCTCTGTATATCCGTCTTTCTGTGGAGGATAACAAAAAGCGGGGTTGCTCAGTAGAAAACCAAAAACTGGTACTGAATGACTTTCTTTCGGATAAACCGGACTTCGTTGTGTATGATACTTATATCGACAACGGAGCGACAGGGACAAATTTTCACCGCCCTGGATTTCAGCAAATGCTATCTGATATTGAAGCAGGCCACATTAACTGTGTGATTGTTAAGGATCTTTCCCGATTAGGGCGAAATTCTATTGACACAGGTTATTATATCGAACAGTATTTCCATGCTCATAATGTTCGCTTCATTGCTGTTACGGATCAGTTTGACACAGCGGATTCCGGAAATCTTCATGGTGGTATCATGCTGCCTTTGAAAAATATGATCAATGAAGCCTATGCTCTGGACATTGGACGAAAAATCAAAGCACAGGCGCGGCAGGCTATGAAAGATGGCGACTATATTGGTGCACGGGCGCCTTACGGTTACAGGAAAGACCCGGATAATTGCCATAAACTTCTGATTGATGAAAATACTGCCCCTGTGGTAAAACAGATTTTTGAATGGGCACATGAGCATGTGGCACTGAACCGGATTGTCCGCAATCTAAATGAGATGGGAATTCCGGCACCGAGCCATTATAAAAAGACCACTGGCGAGATTACCAGTCCGGGACTGATCGGAAGTGGCAAATGGCAGACCCGCACAGTGATGAAAATCTTAGAAAGCGAAGTTTATACAGGCGATCTGGTGCAAGGAAAAACAAAGATTGTAGATCATCAGCAGGTCAAGGCTGGAGAAGATAATCTGATTATTGCAAAATGCACCCATGAACCGATCATCAGCCATGAGTTGTTTAATGCAGTTCAGGAATACAGAAAACAGATCTGTGAAGAAAGCAAAGCAACTCCAAAACGTCCCTACACACCAAACATTTTCAAAGGTAAAGTGTTCTGTGCTGATTGTGGCAGAAGCCTTCACAGGCAACGCGCCGAGCGCCGGAAAGGACCCGACACTTACTGGTTCCACTGCCTTACAAACAGCCGGGTAGAAAAAGATAGCTGCAAAGGTGCGATGATACAAGAGAAAGAACTGATTTCTACTGTTACGGCTATTCTTGAAAAAGAGCTGACAGTTGCGCTTGGAATGTCGCTGCCACTCTTTCAGTTGGAGACAAGACAAAAACAGGAAAAAGATAAGCTGAAAATTCAGATGTCGGCCAAACGGCAGGAAATTGAAAAAACACGCCGGCTGATCCGTGGCCTATATGAAAATTTTGTGCAGGGTATTTTGACAAATGACGAATACTTTGAATTGAAAGCGGATTATGAACATGCTATCAATGCTCTGTCTGGTGAGATTGAAGTATTTGAAAAATCTATGGACTCTCTGGACAACCAGCTTGCCAGATACCGTGCAATGGAAAAGGATGCAAAAACACTGGCACAGGATCACGTACTGACTGTAGAACTGATCGAACGGCTCATTGAACGAATTGAGATAGACCACGAGCGGAATATTCATGTGACCTTCCGTTTCAAAAATGAATTTCAGGGAAAGGCGGTGGAACCGTGCGCAACTATGTGATTGCCCTTTATATCCGTCTTTCTGTGGAAGATTTCAAAACTGAAAGTTTGAGCATACCAAATCAAAAACTGATTCTTCGTGAAAAAGCTATGTCTCTGCCGGAATGGGATGACAGCGAGATTTTGGAATTTATTGACAACGGTCATACGGGGACAAACTTTGAGCGTCCGGCGGTGCAGGAACTTTTAACAATGGTTCAGGCCGGAAAAATCAACTGTATTATTGTAAAAGACCTTTCCCGATTTGGACGTAACAGCATTGAAACCGGCTATTTTATTGAGCGGGTATTTCCTCTTTATCACACCCGTTTTATTTCCGTCAGTGATGATTTTGACACAGCTAATTTCAAAGGTGATACCGGAGGGATTGATATTGCTTTCAAGTATCTTATCAGCGAGTGGTATAGCCGGGATATGTCCATGAAAACCAAAAGTGCAAAATACGCAAAGATGCGTCGTGGGGAATATCAGAGTGTCATCTGTCCTTACGGCTATCGCAAGAGTGCAGACGGACGTATGGAACCGGACGAGGATGTTGCCCCGAATGTGCAGATGATATTTCAATGGGCGTCTGAAGGCAACACCGCAGCCGAGATCACAAGAAAATTGTATGCCATGAATATCCCCACCCCTGGGGAATATCGCAAACTTAAAGGCAAGGCCTATTACAATGTTTCCCGAACAAACGGCGTTTGGAGTACATCAACGGTTCTGCGTATTTTAGAAGATCAAAGATATATCGGTACCTATGTAATTGGCAAGAGAAAGGTAAAAGAGATTGGCAGCCGACATACACAGTTAAAGGATGAAAGTGAGTGGTTCAAAATCCCGAACCATCATCCGGCTATTGTAAGTGTGGATCTATTTGAGAGAGCCAATGCTTCAATTAAGCGTTTCTCTCTGTCAAATAAAAAGCCGCGTGATTATCTGCTCCGTGGTAAGGTATTCTGCGGATGCTGCGATCATGCAATGTCTCTACGAAATGGTGCGTGGTTTTATTGCCGTCATTCCGAGGTGGCTGAAACGCTTCCTTGTCATGGTGTGCGCATAAAGATGGCAGATCTGGAGCAGGTTGTATTTGAAACAATTCGGGCTCAAATGTGTCCGGCATTGGGAATTGATAGCAATAAGGATAAATTGGATTTGCAGACAGTCCAGCAGACCGAACATGAAGAAAAACTCCGTTCTATTCAAGATAGCAAGCGGTATCTTTATGAGCAGTATGCACTCGGAGAGATTGATTTGGAAACCTATCGGACACGAAAAGCGGTTTATGACACGGAACTGGTACAAGCCAAAAATGTTCATGCTGTCATCACTGCACAGACAAAGCAGATAAAAAGTGATTATGAGATTAAGCTGAAACAACAGGAAATTGTGCAGAAAGTCGGAAACGCCAACATGCTGACAAAAGCTCTGATTGACCGGCTTATCAATAAAGTTTACGTCTTTCCAGGAGATCGGATTGAGATTGAATATGCAACACAGGATTTCTTAGAAACTAAGGAATCCGAAAAGGAAGTATAACCGTGAACACCCATTTGAAACAGCTATGGGCAGCTATGAAGCTGCCCGAAAAACTGCAAAAAAAGTTATAAATTTTTTGTCGTGGGCTTGACATACGGGTGCCGCAGATCGTGGAAGCGGATGTGGGGCAGTCCTGCGTCCTTTAGGATCTTCTTATGGAGGTTGACCACCGAATCCGGGTGGTATAGTTCTCCAGTGATCGGGGAGGGGAACAGGTAAGGGTTGTCCGGATGCTTGTTATGTTCCTGGATCAGCAGGTCTACCGCGGTTTGCGGGATGGACACCAGGCGTACGGAGTTTTCCGTTTTGGGCCGGGTGAGTTCCAGGGAGCCGTCCGGGTTACGGACGTACTGTTTGCTGACCGAGATGGTTCTGTTCTGGATGTCCACATCATCCCACCGCAGGGCGACCAGCTCCCCCTTCCGAAGGCCGCTGACCAATTCCAGATAGAACATGGGGAGCAGATCTCGGGCCTTGGCTGCCTCCAGATAGGCATGCATGTCTTCAGAGGGAAGAATCTGCATCTCGATCTTTCGGGGCTTGGGGGCGATACAGTCCTCGGTGGGATTCCTGGGGATGAGCCGTTCCTTCACCGCCCGTTCCAGGGCCGCATGGAGCATGAGGTGGACGCTGCGGACGGTGGTGGTGCTTAGTCCCTTTGCTTCTCCTTTTCCAACATGTATTCTGCCGTCCTCTAATAACTCTTTGTAGAGCTTCTGTAGGTGCCGGGTGGTCAGTTTTGTTAGTTTGATGCTTCCGATCCTGGGAATGGTGTAGCGCTCGATGATGAGCTCATACCGATTGGCTGTGGCGGTACGCACATTTGGTTTGGCATAGAGCTCATACCAAGTGCGAAGCCAGGTGGCTACGGTGTATTCTTCGGTGCGGCTCACATCCAGCCCCTGGCACTCCTCCAGAGCCTTTTTCAGTTTTTCCTTGACCTCTGCTTGGGTCTTGCCCAGCACATTCTTAATGATCCGCTTGCCGGTCTTGGTATCATACCCGGCGGTGTACCGGCCCTCCCAGCGGCCGTCCTTCCGTTTTCTGATGCTGCCCTCTCCATTAGCCCGTTTCTTTGCCACGAGGCGTCACCTCCTGTTCTGCTGCCTTGCAGGCCCGCTGTTCTTGTTCGTAGTCGAAAGAGTACAGACCGTCTGCCTCCAGCTCTTTTGCAATGCCCCAGGCCAGCTTAAACCCGGCTGTGAAGCTGGCCAGAGAGGTTTTCTCCCGCAGCAGGTTTTGTGTATCCACCAGCTGCATCAATTTGCGCCGCTGCAGCTTGTCCAGGCAGTCTCGCACCTCCTGGCGGGTCTGTTCAATTTCTTTCTCCAGCTCTGTGAAGTCCGGCTCCTGGAAGAACCGCTGGTATAGAGCAGTCATGTAGTCATTCATCGTGTGTCGCCTCCTTTGCAGCAACACACAATACCAGCTTTCTCGATGGATAGCCATAGGGAATGGGCAGAGTTATCAGAACAGTAACAATTGCCTGGCAGAAGGTTCTGCGGATATCTTTGTTAACGGCGTACTATTTTCTCCGCCCTTATTCTTTGATTAGCGATGTAGTTTTTAATACGCTTAGGGCTCCGCACTTGAGCGTGCAGAGCCCCAGCGTCACATCATCTGCTGTCCCTGCTCGTGGTCATCTTCCTTATGCCCCAGGGCAATCTTTTTCCTTTGTTCTTTCGCCAGTGCTTTTCGGTCTCCGCGGCTATGTCTGGTGGTAGCATCCAGAACATAGTCATCGTTATTTCCCTCCAGCCTGGAGAGCAGCCTAAGTACCTCATCCGTTATGTCAGCGTCTGCCACATCAGGATGCACACCGGCACAGCCGCCGCCGCTGAACTCATGACAATGAAGGGATCCATCTGCGGAGCGAGGCAATCGCCTCCTGGGTATCCTTCTGAAATGTTGTCCGGATCTCGGAGGGCTCCCTGGTAAACTCGTCTCTCTGCTTCCCATCCCGTTTGCGTTCCTCCCTCATTTCGGAGAGAATCTCTCCCATCGCCCGATGGGATTTCTGATTGAGAGCCTGTGTCTGCTCCAGCCACTGATGGAGCTGTTCCGTCGTAGCCAGCGGCTCCAGGCTCTCTTTTGTGGCCAGAGCTGCCATGGATGCCTGAATCGTTTTCTGTAGTGCCAAGGTCTGCTGCAGGACCTCCTCCAGCCGCTCCACGGTCTGTACTGGCATGGTGTACAACACATTGGGCTTCTGGTCCGTCAGAGCAGGCGGTGCTGCCCGCTGTTTGAGTGCGGTTAAGGCGCTGTTTTGCTGCCTGGTTTCGTATTCTAAACTCATGCTCCATATTCTCCTTTCTGAACTTTAGCTCGTGCAGCTTATCGTCTCTGCACTTCATTCCGGTAGGTGTGGTGTAGGTGATGTGCTTTCGATGTTCCTCCCAGCGCACCTGGTAGCCCCGTCGCTTCATCTCCTGTATGAATTCCTCCCGGTTGCTGGCTATCCTCATAACCGCCTCTACCGTGGTGATGAGCCGGAACTTCCAGCTCTCTCCCCGCATAGCGGCCCGGTATTCCCCGGCGCTCAGGCCACGGGTCCGGTGCTCCTGTCGGTATGGCTTGAGAGTGGACAAGCCGTGTTCCATGCAGATCTGGTCGCTGACCTTCCGCATCTGTTCCAGCGTTCTGGGAGTGAAATGGAGCTTCTTCCCGGTATCCGGATGGACGGAGTTGACCACCAGATGGGAGTGAAGGTGCTCCCGGTCCACATGAGTTGCCACCAGCACCTCACAGCCGGGGAAGAATCGCTCCGCCAATTCCAGACCGATCTCATGGGCCTGGGCGGGAGTAAGCTCTTCTTCCGGGGAGAAGGACTGGGTGTAGTGGTAGAAGAAGGTGCCTGTGTTTTTTCCGTAGAGGTGTTTGGTGGCCATGAAGCTCTGCATGGCCACATCTGCCACGCAGTTGACCCCCGTCAGGTAGCGGTTGCCCTTTTCGTCCATGGTTTTCTTTGGCTGGGATACATACTGGATCACCCGCCCCATGCTCCCGGCCGTCTGCTTGCGTTCCTTGATAAAGCTACAGGTCGCCGTGATGAATCACCGGACCTTTCTCCGTCAGTGTGCTGACCGCCTCATGGGTCCTTCCCAGGGCCGCGGTAAGCTCCTGCAGATAGACAGTCTGAACTCGCCCCTGATGGGCCAGGGCAGTCAGCTGGTTTAGATTTTTACCCCAGGTACGCAGTTCCGAGAGGATCGGCTTGAGCTCCTCCATCACATAGATGGGATAATTCAGGGCTGCATCCAGCAGATACTCCTGCTGGCTCAGCCCGGAGCGCTTGATCTTTGCGCTGATTTGCTTCCTCTCGGTTAGGGTTACCCGGAAGGCGATTACCTGGTTTCTGGTTCTCGTTGCCATACTTTTTCACCTCCGCATAAAAATTTGGTATGCTGCCGTTCCCTGTCCGGGAACGATAACATACCAAACATTTTTGTGGATAGCCAGGGCAAACGGGCAGAGTTAAGAGAAAGTTATCAATTACGGTGCTTGGGTGTAGCCCTAATTTTGTTTTCTGTGGCGCAGGTCTTGCGGTGCAGAGGAAAGGCGCAGCTGCCGGTCAGCAGAAAGTGGGTGCGGGCTTCTGCCCGCAAAAAGGCGTTTGGCAGCCGCTTGCGGCAAGCCAAATGCTCTGCTTGCCCCACCCAAGGGTGGGTAAAATTACCTCCCTACCACTGCCGACTTCTATCCGCACTGTGGGGAGATGTGGCACAGTTTCTTCCACTTTTTTTCGTTACCCGATAGCCTCTCCATATCAATGGCAAACAAGGGGGGAAACCGCCGTAAAACCTTGTAGGGTAGGAAACTACACTGCCTTGCCCGGAAAGAGGCCACAAAGCGGCCTACAGGGGCAAACGGCGGGGAAATTGCTGGTGGTGTCTTTTCTTTACTTAGCGAGTTAAATTTTGCTATGTTTTTTTACAATGTAATTAAACTGTTGTACGTCTGTGTGCAATTTTTTTCTATTTACTCCTACATATAAGAACAATTTTTTGTCCCCAATATTTTGTATGTCAGGAGGCCACAAATGACAAATAATTTGAATCCATATCTGTTGCCAGGGCCAGCTTTCCCTAATAAAAACGGTGTATCGAATTACTCACTTTATCACAAAAAGCTTTCCAGCAGATTAAATACGACTACGGAAAAAACGATTTCCCCGCAACAGGAAGAATTGCAGACATTGCTTACTACAGCTACGGCTACATATCTCAAAAAATTCAAAGTTGATAGCAGAGCTCCATACTATCTCCGTCACACGTTTGAACGGGACATGGAGTTATTTCCACATAGTTTTGCTCACCAGGTCATCTCAAAATATACTCAAGAGCTAGAAGATCATTTGGTTACAGATACAGCCATCTCTGAAGCATATTTTGAAGTTGAAACAGGAATGCGTACATTATCTGCAAAGTTTAATCGGTACGATCAAGAATTTTCGGTCTGGCTCACATTAGAAGATTTTACGAAGCAGGGGTACACTCGTTTCCTTTTCCTGAGCGAACAGAGTGCTGGCACTTGCGAAACATGTAATGCCTATCATGGGCATGTATTTTCGATTGCGGATGTTCCAATTCCTCCACTGCATCCAAATTGTCGCTGTGAGCTACTGGTCATGGACTCCCAGACGGAACTGTTATATAAAATGGATGAACAGGCCTTTATTCAGCGTTTTTATTCAGAAAGAAGTGGAACAACTGGTGGTATCTACTTAATTGACCATAGTACATTTCCATTTGGAATTTCTGCAGAGCGCATTACAAAAGTTCCCATTGTTTCAGAGCGCATGGTTCTGAATTACGCCCAAAACATTTTGGATCAAGATGGAACATATAATTTGGCCTCTGCAGTTGCGTCTTATTTATCGAGTCTTTGGAAGGACGGAGAAAATTTGATTGATGCTCTGCTGAATGCCCAAGCAGAGCGAAGTGGGCGTAAATGGGATAACTTTGGTAGCTTTCTGGACTGGTTGACCCTTGGAATTGTCAGTGGTGCGTGGGGTGGCATTGTTTCTAACTTCGATGCGATGGTAGAAGATCCGAATCTGTATAGTATCGTAAACTTTTTTACATTTGGAACATTAGACACACTCTCGGGTGCAATAGCACCAGAAGACCCCTGGTCATTGAAGCATTGGCTAGACATCATTGGTACAGTATTAATTGTCTATTCTGCGTATAAAGCTGCCATCAACGTAAAGGAAATCCTGTCTGGAAGCACCGACGATGCGCTGCGTGCAGCTGGTACATTGACAGATGATGTGGATGACCTTATTCGAAATGCGGGGCTGACACCTTCTCAAATCGATGATATAATTAAAGCACCAAAAGGCCAGCGGCCGAATCCCAGTACATATCTTCCTCAGGAATATATCGATCAACATTTAGATTTGTTTCGCGGTGGCGCAACAAAATTCTATGCAAAGGCCCCTACGGGGGAGGTAGGACCGCCGGATGGGACATTTGTATTTCCTTCCACCTATGTAGATGATATAATTGCAAAGGCTAACGGGGATGTTAGTATTCTGGAGGAATTGTTAGGATTTGAACCAGGATATTTGGGCGATCACCCTGTTAGAGTAGATATTATTAATCCCAGCGGGCTTCGTATTCCTAGCGGGAATGAAATTGGAGCCAATCAATATTGGATTCCGGGAGGATACACTGCAGGAGGTATTCCTGAAGCAATTATAGACCGGCCGCGCGTGGGAGAATACACAGTGAGTTCCATATTTACAGAAAGATGATTATGCCATAGTATGTTTTATACTTGGCGGATGACAATTTTTAAGGGAAGGAGAACGAATGAAAACCACCTGGTTGGAGGTGGTTTTCATTATATGTATAATTATGATAATTTTTGAAGAGAGCGGCATCAAAATATTAGAAGCAGATGGAACGTATTATCTTGGATATGAAGATGGTGCGCATATGTCTCGTTACTGGGAAATTGAGATTTCAAAAGAGGATGCCGATAAAGTCATGCAGGATGTCAAGTACGCGATAAAACTCGTTCTGGACTATCAAAATAAACAGTGGGGGCTGGTTTAAGAGGAGTCTTCCGCATTGCGAACTTGACCCACACGCTGACCCACACGGGGAAACGAACGGATGGAAACAACGGAGCAAAGAGTGCTGCCGACCTCATCCTTTTGGAGCAAAAATGGCTGGAAAGCGTTGAAAATCAAGGGCTGAAAGGCTCCCAGTCAGTTGGTAAGGATGAGGTCGGCAGTTCGAATCTGCCTAGCAGCTCCAAAAATCCTCGAGAACTTCGGTTTTCGAGGATTTTTTGTTTTTTAAACTATATGCATCATTTCGGACGCGGAAAAAGAGCGAGCACAATACGAGCGCACCAGATAGGGAGCGGTTCCTGTCCAGTGCGCTTTTTCTTATGTAAGCAGTTTTTAAACCGCTGCAGCGTAAAAATTCTTTTTCTCTTTTGAAGCGATGATAAACTCAACTGCGAATATATTGATGAAAAAGGCGGTGAGACAGTGGGAGAAGAGCAAAAGTGGATTCGGGACATTCAGCGCCGAGGGTCCCGGCAGGCGGCGGACAAGTTGGTTCGGGCCTACTATGACGAGATGTATCGCTTTGCATACCGTCAGCTGGGCCACAAGGAGGATGCCTTGGATTTGACGCAGAACATTTTTCTGGCGGTTCTCCGGGCACTTCCCACCTTTGACGGCCGGAAAGCGTCCTTTCGTACCTGGCTATACCGCATCGCCGCCCATAAGGCCATCGACTGCCGCCGGAAGGTCCGTGGTAATGTCCTGCCGCTGGAGGAGACAGAGGCGCCCGACCAGACCGACTTTGCAGCCCAGGTCCAGGACCGGGACCTGTTGGACCGCCTGGAAGCCTACGTGGCCCAACTGGACCCGGACACCCAGGCGGTGTACCGGCTTCGGCTTTACGGAGAGCGCACCTTCCCTGAGATCGCCGCCATTCTGGGTCAGCCGGAGGCGGCGGTAAAAACCCGATACTACCGGCTGATGACCCGGCTGAGAAAGGAGTTTGGATGATATGGAGCGTTGGAATGAACCGATGCTGGAACCGTGGGAGCGGGAGGCCGCCATCTCGGCTATTCTGGACCGTGGATTGGTCCCGAAACCGGGGATTGGACCGCTCCTCCGTACTGCCCTGAATGCCCAGGCGCTCTTTTTTGGAGTAGTGGACTGCATCTTTTTGAGCATCCTGGCGGCAGTGGTGCTGATGATCCCTCTTTTGGCTGCCGTACTCCAACAGGCCTCCCCGGCTCCCATGCTCTTTTTGGCCTCTCCGGCGCTGTATGCCCTGCTGCTGGGGCTGACGGCCTGGAAAGAATCCCAGTCCGGCCTGCTGGAGTGGAAGCAGACCTGCCGCCTGTCCCTCCAGGCCGTGTCCGCCCTGCGGATGATCGTGTTCGGCGGCGGTTCCGTCCTGGTATGGGTGCCGGTCAACCTGTGGCTGTGGAGCGCCCTGGGGAGAGGGCTGCCCCTGAGCTGGATGCTGGGGGTGTCCCTGTCCAGCTTGTTTCTCTATGGTTTGCTGTCCCTGGTGTGCCTGGAGAGAATGGGACGGGGGCGGCTGGTGGCGCCGCCAGCTATCTGGGTGGCGCTGGGGGGGCTTCTGCTGGCCTGGGATGGGGCATCGGCTTGGCTGGCCGCCCTGCCTGGAGCAGTGTTCCTGGTGCTGGCCGGGGCGGCGCTGGCCCTGTATCTGCTGGAATTAAAACGGTTCTGCCTGGGGCAGAGGAGAGGAGAAGCCTATGCTGTCAGTTGAGCATGTGACCAAGCGTTATGGGAAATTTACCGCTCTGGAGGACGTGAATCTGGCCTTCCAGCCGGGGGTGTATGGGCTGCTGGCACCCAACGGAGCGGGCAAGACCACCCTCATCAAGCTGCTGGCCACCCTGCTGTTTCCCACGGAGGGGAAGATTTTGTGGGATGGCGAAGACATCCACGCCCTGGGGGCGGAATACCGGGGGTTACTGGGCTATCTGCCTCAGGACTTTGGATTTTATCCCTCCTACACCGCCCGGCAGTTTCTCCGCTACGCCGCTGCCCTCCAGTGCCTGCCCAAACGGGAGGCAGAACAGCGCATCTCAGAGCTGTTGGACCTGGTGGGCCTGGCCGACGCGGCGGACAAGAAGCTGAAAACCTTCTCCGGCGGCATGCGCCAGCGGGTGGGCATTGCCGTTGCCATGCTCACCGACCCTAAACTGCTGCTGCTGGACGAGCCCACCGCCGGGCTGGACCCCCGGGAGCGGGTGCGGTTTCGGAACCTGATCCACGCTCTGGCCGCCGACCGCATCGTGATCTTGTCCACCCACATCGTCTCCGATATTGAGACCATTGCCGGGCAGATCGTTATGTTTAAGGACCATAAGCTCTACTGCTGTGACAGTCCCGCCAAAATCTGTGCCCAGTGGAAGGGAAAGGTGTGGCAGGTGCCGGCGGAGTACCGGTTATCCCCGGAACAGCTTCTTCTCAGTGAGGGGCAGAGTGAGGACGGTCCGGTATTGCGGATTCTGTCCGACATGCCTCCGGCAGGGGCCGTCCCCGTGACCCCCAGCCTGGAGGACGCCTTTCTGGCCATCTACCGGGAGGAGGGACGGGTATGAGGCTGGCGGTGTGGGAGTGGCGGAAGCTGTTCCGCCTGCCCGCCCTGTGGGTGTTTGTGGGGCTGTGCCTGGCGCTCAACGGACTGCTGCTGTCCTCTCCCTCTGCCATGGACCGGGCCTTTTTTAACGATACCTCGGCGGATGCCGCCCGGCTGGGCCAGAGGGTGGACGATGAGTTTCAGACGGGGCTGGCTGCCCTGCCGGACACGGAGAACCGGGAGCTTTTGCGCCAGTCGGTGGTGGGGCTGGAGAACACCTTGGAGGACTACGATACCGGAGAACTGACGAACTTTTACCAGAGCCTGATGGAGGGGGACCGCCTGGCCCAGAGCTGGATGGCCTGGAAGTATGAGCTGCTCCAGGAGCGGGTGGATCACCTGGCCCAGACCGGCGCTGCCCTGGACCTGTATGCGGGTCCTATCACCCATGACAGCCATCAGTACTTCTATAACACCCTGTTTCGGGTGCTGCTTACCGAGAGTGTCCTGTTGGGCCTGCTGTGCGCCCTGTATCTGGTGGGATATGAGGGCCTGAGCGGAACCCAATCCCTGGCCTGTGTCAGCCGGACCGGGCGGAGGCTGTGGAAACATAAGACACTGGCCGCTTTGGCGGCCGCCCTGGGGCTGTATGCCCTGCTGGCTCTATTTACCCTGGGACCCTACCTGCTGTTGTGGGACTACCGCGGCATCTGGGACAGCAGCGTATCCAGCCAGTTCAACTATTTTGTGGATATGCTCTACTCCCGGCCTTTCCTCACCTGGGCGGATTTCACGGTGGGGAGCTATTTTGCCGCCATGATCGCGGCTGGTGGAGGGCTGGTGGCGGTCTTTACTCTGATCGGCGCTGTGGCGGGCCTGCTCATCCGGCACACCTACGGGGCCGCCATCGCCGCGGCGGCCTTCTGCGCCCTGCTGCTGGGCCTGTCCTCTACGCTGGCCAACCTGGGGCTGTGGAGCGCCTATCTGCTCACAACCTTTTCCCCGGTGTGCCTGTGGCTTGCCATCAACGGCTGGTTTACCGAATTGGGACAGATGGGGCTGGTCCCCTGGCAGGAGACGGTGGGTCTGGCTCTGAATCTGCTGGTGTGGAGCGGGATTGCTCTGCTGGCGCTGAGACGGTTTGGACGAAAGGATGTGGCGTGAATGGCCCTGCTGGGATGGGAACTGAAAAAGATTTGGCGGCCCGGCCTGCTGCTGGCTATCGCTTTCATCGGGGCGGTGTTTTATCAGGTCCGGACCGGCTTTTATTTGGAGTATTTCAACACTGGCGACAACTGGGGAGCGGCACAGGTCCAGCTGGCCTACGGCTGGCTGGAGACCTACGAGAATGCCATAGAACCGGAGGAACGGCCCGGGCTGGACGCCCAGCTGGCGGAGATGAAGGCGGAGTTTGCCCGGCAGGTGGCTCAGATCCCAGGCGCGGCAGAGGCGGGAATTACCGATTATGCGAGCTACGCGGCCTGGGCGGAGGCACACAGCAGAGGCGCCTGGTCAGACGAGGCAAATGCGCTGGACTGGGAGATCTATGAAAACACCAATCGGGTCATGCTGGGCTCGCTGGTGGAGTTCATGGAGGGGTATGACTTTCTAAGCGGCGGTGGGTCTATTCTGGATTGGGGCGGAGATATCAGCGAGGATTCTCCAGCCCACCAGGCCAGCGTACGGCGAATTGAGCAGGCCGAGGCGCAGGGCGTCTACGGTTTTTTGCCCGGCATGGTGAAGGACAGTACCGATAGCTTTTTCCACTATTTTGCCATCTGGTGCGCCTTCAGCGGGGTGCTGCTGATTTCTCCCACCCTGGTGCGGGACGCCCTACACCGCACCCGGGCCATGCAGTGGACCTCCCGCCGGGGGCGACGGGTGCTGAACGTCCAGATGGGAGCGGCCCTGCTGTCCGGATTGCTGCTTACATTGCTCAACTGCGCCGTCTACCTGGGGCCATTTCTATCCACCGGAGCGATGAAGTTCCGGGATTGTTCGATGGTCAGTGTGTGGAGGGAGAGCTACCCTTGGTTTGACTGGACCTATGGCCAGTATCTGCTGGCCCTGTTGGGGCTGACAGTTGTGCTCAGTTTGGCGGCCTGTGGGTTTACCGTGGTTCTCTCCCAGTTCAGCGGCAGCTATGTGGCCATGCTCCTCAAGGCGATTCCCCTGATCGTGGTACTGTGCTGGGGACTGGTGCCCTGGGTGATGATGGGAGCGGGGCGTTTTTCCAACGATCCGGTCCGGCTGACCGGACTGCCTGGGACGGAGTTTGTCTGCGGCGTTCTGGCCGCTTTGGCGGCGCTGGGGCTGTGCGGCTGGACCTGCCTGCGGCAGCGGCGGCAGGAGCTGATAGGGTAAGAGTGCCCCTGTTTTATATTAAAAAAAGACGGATAGCAGCAAAAAGAGCAAAGCGGGACAGAAAAATCACACGTTCTGTCGGCTTTGCTCTTTTGTTGATTTAAGTCATGGCTGTTCAGGCCAAACGCTGCATTTCTCTGGCCTGTTTTCGGTTCAGGTAGATATAAAATCCCACATTTAAGAGAATACCCACCGCTGTGGAGGCCGGCGCGGCAAGGCCGATGTTTGTCAGACTGGCGTTGGGCTGAATGCTCATCACGTACGCCAGAGGAAGGCGGACGAGCAGGGTTTGTACCAAACCCTGGACCATGACCCAGACAGTCTTTTGATTGCCGTTAAAGTAGCCCACCATGCTGAATAAAACGGCTGTCACAATGGTTTCCGGGGCAAAGCCCTTCAGGTAGTCAAATCCGCATTGAATGACAGCGGCGTCGGTGGAGAAAAAGCCGGCAAGCACATCGCCCTTGAGCATGACCAGGGCAAAGACCACGCAGCCAAATCCAAGGCCTACGCCGATCCCGGTAAACATAGACTGCTTGGCTCGCTTGGGGTTGCCTGCTCCAATATTCTGAGAGACAAAGGAGGCCATGGACTGCATCAAGGCGCTGGGCACCAGCATGGCAAAGTTGACGATTTTGCTGGCCACACCGTACCCGGAGGAAGCCTCCAGCCCCAGACGGTTGACAAAGGCGCACAGAGCCAGGAAGGAGAGCTGGGTTAAAAATTCCTGGAGAGCCAGGGGCAGACCGATGGCAAGAAATTTGCGGCACTGTGGGTTAAAGCGGAAGTCGGAGCGTTTTAGGGAGAAAGGGAGGCCTTTTTTCAGCAGGATTACCACCGCGCATATCACGCTGATGGTCTGGGCAAAAACGGTAGCAAGGGCGGCGCCTGCCGCATCCATATGAAGCCCCGCCACCAGGAAAAGATCGCCGAAGATGTTGACCACACAGGCCACCAAAACGAACAGAAGAGGAGATTTGCTGTCGCCCAGGCCTCGAAAAATAGCGGAGAGGAGGTTATAGGCCACAATAAAGAAAATGCCGCTTCCGCAGATACGGATATAGCTCACGGTAAGATCCAGAGATTCTTTGGGAGCCTGCATCAGGATGGAAATGGGCCGGGCAAAACACACCAGAAGAATGCACAACCCCACAGAGATCAGCGCAAACACCAAGGCGCCGCCCCCCAGAAGAGGGGCGATCTGTTCCGGCCGTTTTTCGCCCAGATACCGTGCGATCAGAACGGTAATGCCCATGGCAAGCTGTGTTACCACAAAGGTGACTAAATTCAGCACCTGGCTTCCGGTAGAGACGGCCGAAAGGCCGGATGTGGAACCAAACCGGCCCACAACCAACAGGTCGACGGCTCCGTAAGCAGCCTGCAAAATGAGTGCGCCAAGAATGGGCACCATAAACCAAAACAGCTTTTTTAAAATGCTGCCCTGAGTAAAATCAGCGTTCTGATTATTCAACGGTGATCCCTCCCTTGGACATGACTTCATAAAAGCGCTCAATGGTTCGAATGGTGCAGGCGGCATCCTCCTGGGAAATATCGTTGAGGAGCGGGGCAAGACGGCTAAAATATTGTTCGTTGTACCGTTTGGACAGCTGTTTTCCTGCCTGAGTGACGGAGATGTATGTGATGCGCCCGTCCTCTGGAGAGGTTTGCTTGCAGAGATAGCCCTTGGCCTGCATTTCCTTCACAGTTCGGGTCACGCCCGGGCGGGGCAGATTCAACGCATCGCTGATATCGGACACTTTTACCCGGGTCCCCTGTTGTTCCAGTGATTCAATGGTATCCAGATAGTGAATATAGGACGGAGTGACGCCTTGCGGCAGCGCCGGAAGCAGGTCCCGGATCCGCTTGGCCTGATAGCACGCGTCAAGCAGTGCCTTGATTGTCTTAATTTCCATTTATATGACCTCCATATAGTTACCATTGGTAATTATATGGAGGCGATTTTGTTTGTCAAGGGTTTATTTTTGAAGAGAATGGTCCCTGTATCGGAAAAAAGAAGAGGATGCCGTAAGAGCCACAGGCAGAGCAGGCAGCTTTCCCGTTGACAAAACGAGGAAAGATGTGCCTTGAAAATCCGAACAGGCCATAGTATAATAGCCGCTGGCGAAATGCCAAAAAATGCGCTGCATCCTCCGAGGAGAGGAGCGGCAGCAGGAGGAATTGAATATGGGTAAGACAAAGACGAAGCTCACGTATCTCATTGAACTGGCGCTGCTGGTGGGCATCCTGCTGATGATGAACATCACAGGTCTGGCCATGATCCCGCTGCCCGGACAGTATGCGTCTATTATGACGGTGCCGGTGGCCGTAGGAGCCATGATGCTGGGGCCTCTGGCCGGCGGCGTTCTGGGCGGTGTGATGGGCTGTATCAGCTTTTACACGGCCATCAAGACCGGGTTCAGCACCCTGTTTCTGGCGGGCTACACCGGCGGCACGGTGGTACTGCTGAGCTTTGTAAATACGATCATTCCCCGCATCCTGATGGGCATCTGTGTGGGCTGGATTTTCCGGGCCGTGCACAAGATCGACCGGAGCAAGACCATCTCCTACTACATCGGAGGACTGGCCGCGCCGGTGCTGAACACCCTGTTCTACATGACGGTGCTGGTGATCATCTTCCTGAACGCCCCCACGCTCCAGGCCCTCTTGGGGGAGGAGCTGATGGCCAAGTTCCAGGACAACATCCTGTTGTTTGTGGCCGCCTATGTGGGCATCCAGGCCGTGATCGAGGCGGTGCTGGGCTGTGTGATCAGCGGCTCGGTGTGTAAGGCGCTGCGGGTCGTAATGAAGCAATAAGAGACGGAGGAGACAGGCCGGATGGCAGGTCTCCTCCGATTTTTTACAGGGCTGCCTGAAAACAGAAATTTTGCACCACACAAAAAGGAGCATTGACAGCGGTCTGTTTTCATGGT
>ERZ791803.609-NODE-609-length-21571-cov-3.530210_pt1 | contig 21571 bp, 19 predicted proteins | sample MGYA00510307_ERZ791803 | MGnify/ENA primary metagenome ERZ791803 (study PRJEB30046, sample SAMN00791963) | human gut metagenome | study: EMG produced TPA metagenomics assembly of the A metagenome-wide association study of gut microbiota in type 2...
TTACCATGTTCACCATGGAGTTCATCTCCTCCACCATCTCCGCCATGCTGCCCACGGTATAGGCATCGTCGTCCTCAAAAATCTCATAGAGGGCGTTCTCCAGGGTGGTTTTGGCCTGGGAGATCTGGTCCGTGTCCTGGACAGTGATGGTGTAACTGGAGATGGTGCCGGTGAAGCTGAGGCGGGCGGCGGTGGAGTAGGGGAGGAACACGCAGTCGTCCGTGCCGCCCTCTTCCAGCTCTGTGCCCTCCATTCCCATAACACCTACGATGGTAAACGAGTTGCCATTGATCCGCAGCGTCTGACCCACGGCATTCCCGCCGTAATAGACCTGATTCAGATACTGCCCGACGACGCAGACCTTTTTCCGGCCGGTCATGTCCGTGTACTGAAGCCCCCGGCCCTGGGCAACCTCATACCCCTTCATGGAGAAGTAATCCTCGCTGACGCCGGTGACGGAGGTGGCGGAAAGAGTGCTGCTGCCGATCTTCACCGAGCCGCTCATGGTGACCGTGGGGGAGATCTGCTTGAACACATCGCTGTTGTCCGCCACCAGCTGGTACATCTCGCCCTCCGACACGCTGCGGGAGGAGCCGCGGCCCATCACCATCACTGTCAGAGAGTCGGTGCCCATGTCGGCAAAGCTGTCCTCAATATAGCCCTGCATCCCGTTGCCCAGGCCCACGATGACGATGACCGCGCACACGCCGATGATGATGCCCAGCATAGTGAGGAAGGTCCGCATCTTGCTGCTGAGAATATTCTGCACCGCCATCTGGAAGGTCTCGATCAGGCTCATCCCGCCATCCCCCTTCCGGCAAGGTTGGGCGTCACTACCGCCTCAGGCGCACCGGCATCGCCGTCGTAGATCACGTGGCCGTCCTCCAGCCGGATGATCCGCTGGGCCTGGACAGCGATGGAGTTGTCGTGGGTGATGAGCACCACCGTGTTGCCCGCGGCATGGAGCTGCTGCAGCATGGTCAGCACCTCCCGCCCGGTGTGGGAGTCCAGGGCGCCGGTGGGCTCGTCGGCCAGGATCACCGCCGGGTCCCCTGCCAGAGCCCGGGCAATGGACGCCCGCTGCTGCTGGCCGCCGGAGAGCTGGCTGGGCTTATTGCGCAGCTTGTCGCCAAGACCCACCATCTCCAGCGCGATCCGGGATCGCTCGTGCCGCTCCGGCTTGGGGATGCCGGCGTACATCAGCGGCACCTCCACGTTCTCCTGGAGCGTCAGCTTGGGCAGCAGGTTGTACTGCTGGAAGATGAAGCCCAGCATCTTGTTCCGGATGGCGGCCAGCTGGTCCTTATCCATCTGACCCACATCCCTGCCGTCCAGCAGGTACGTGCCGGAGGTGGGCACGTCCAGGCAGCCGATGATGTTCATACAGGTGGACTTGCCGGAGCCGGACTGGCCCACGATGGCCACAAATTCTCCCCGGTCGATCTGGAGGGAGACACCGTCCAGCGCCCGCACCTCGCTCTCCTTTCCCTCGTTGTATATCTTATAGAGGTTTTGGATGTCGATGAGCATATGCGGCCCTCCTTTACCAGCTGCTGCCCTGATCGGTCACGGTAAAGTTGACGAAGACCACGTCGCCCTCCTCAATGCCGGAGATGATCTCTACGTTCTCTGCGTCGGAGATGCCGGTCTCCACGAGAACGGGGTAGTAGCCGTCCGCCTCAGAGGGGAACTGGGGCTTCTGGCCGGGCTCTGTTTCAGGCAGAAGCAGCTCAGGCACATCCTCGGGGCGGCTGTCCCGCTGGACAAAGACCACCGACTGGCGGTTCCCCTCGGCGTCACTGACGTACTTGACCGCGCTGGTGGGGACGATGATGCAGTTGTCCGACTGGCTGGTAACAAAGGAGTACTGCAGCCAGGCGCCGTCCACCAGAGTGCCGTCAAAGTTGTCCACGGTCAGGGTGACGGGATAGGTGGTCATGCCGCTGCCGCTCTGGGCGCCGCCCATGTCAATGGCGGTGACAGTACCCATGAACATGGTGCCGTTCCAGTCCAGCTCCACCATGTCGCCGGGGTGGATGAAGGAGATATTTTTGTCATCCACGTTGATGGTGACCAGCATGGTGGTGTTGTTGGAGATGATGATGACCGTATCGCCGCTTTTTACCTCGGCGCCGGGGGAGAGAGTGCAGGTGATGACGGTGCCGTCGATGGGAGCCACGGCGTTGAAGTCGGCCAGGGCCTTCTGGGCGGTCTCCAGGGTCCGGACGGCCTCGTCCAGCTCCTCCTGCTTGGCGCGGATCTGAGAGTCGATGGTGTCCGAAGCCATGGTGAGAAGAGCGGTCCCGGCGGAGACGTTGGCGTAGTTGCGCAGGTTGCCCGTGGAGGCCAGCGGTCCGCCGGCCTTGGTCTTCAGCTCCCGGGACTCATAGTACTCGGTCTTTCCGTTCTCGTAGGGGTAGATGGAACTGCCGTCGGAGGCGGTAAGTATGGCAGAGGCGTCCATGCCGGCGGTGAGAGTGCCGGGGTTGTCAAAGACGATGACCACCTCAAAGTGGACGGCTCCCTCGGGGGAGATGAAGCTCACCTTGTGGATCTCATCCACCCGGCCGGTGAAGGTGCGCATCACGGTGGGGACAGAGACCTGAACAGACTGCCCCTTGTAGATGCTGTTCTCATAGGCATAGCTGAAGTAGAGGGAGAGCTTGAGCTGTTTGTCGTTGACCAGGGTGGCCACCGTGGTGCCCGCGGAGATCTCCTGCTCGGGCTCAAAGGACTGCACCTGAGTGAGCTTGCCCGAGAAGGGGGCGCGGAGGGTGAGGTTGGCAGCCTGCTCCTGGAGGTCGGCCATATCCTTCTGCAGAGAGTCCACCCGCTTCTGGGCGTTGGTCACCTCGTCCTGAGCCGCCTGGCTGAAAATGCTGTACAGGGGCTGGCCGGCGGTGACAGTCTCACCGGCATTGACAAAGACTTCCTGGACCGTGCCGCCCTGGGTCAGGGTGATAGCCGCCGACTCCTTGGCCTTGGCCGAGCCGCTGCCCGCTACCCGGCTTTGCAGGGAGCCGATCTCGGCGGGCTTGGACAGGATTTCTCCAGGCTTATCGTTGGAAGAGAATAGGAACCGGTACAGGGCGACACCGCCGCCCAATAAAAGGGCTGCGACCAAAACCAAGGCAATGATGGTCCGCAGTTTCCGCTTGTCCAGAGGCTTCTTGGGTTTGCCGGCCGCCGGAGAGGGAGGGGCGGGTTTTGTCTGGGGTAAGGTAGCTTCTGACATGGTGTACTCCTCCTGAATGTAAATATTCTTCCAATGGGCAGGAAGGCCTGTTCGATCAAGACCATTATATGCCATGAAAGATTCCAGGACGATTACAGGGCAATTACAAATGTTTAAGATTCGCTTAAGGATTCTAAAGAAATGGAAAGGATCAGGCGCAGCTGGGCGAAACAGGAAAGAAAATGCAAAAAACGCCCTGCAGACTGCCGGAGCAGAGCTGCAGGGCGTGTGGAATGACAATCAGCAGTTGGTATACAGGGGGTACTTGCTGGTGAGGGCCTTCACCTGGGCGCGGAGAGACTCAATGTTGGACTGGAAGTCGTCCCGGGCGCACTGGCAGATGAGGGAGCCGACCACCTTCATCTCCTCCTCCTTGAAGCCGCGGGAGGTGACAGCGGGGGTGCCCACCCGGATGCCGGAGGTGACGAAGGGCTTCTCCGGGTCGTTGGGGATGGCGTTTTTGTTGACGGTGATATACACCTCATCCAGACGGTGTTCCATTTCCTTGCCTGTGAGGTGAGCAGGGCGCAGATCCACCAGCATCAGGTGGTTGTCGGTGCCGCCGGATACCAGATCCAGGCCGCCCTCCAGGATGGACTGGGCCAGCACGGCGGCGTTCTTTACGATCTGGGTCTGATACTCCTTGAACTCGGGCTTGAGGGCCTCGCCCAGAGCCACCGCCTTGGCAGCGATGATGTGCTCCAGAGGACCGCCCTGGCTGCCGGGGAAGATGGCGGAGTTGAGCTTCTTGGCAATGGCCTCGTCATTGCACAGCAGCATGCCGCCGCGGGGACCGCGCAGAGTCTTATGGGTGGTGGTGGACACTACGTCGGCGTAGGGGACAGGGGAGGGGTGTACGCCCGCGGCCACCAGGCCGGCGATGTGGGCCATGTCCACAAACAGGTAAGCCCCTACCTCGTGGGCGATGTCGGCAAAGGTCTTGAAGTCGATGACCCGGGGGTAAGCGGAGGCACCGGCCAGGATCATCTTGGGCTGGTGCTTCTTGGCCAGATCACGCACCTGATCGTAGTCGATATAGCCCTTCTCGTCCACGCCGTAGGCGACCATATTATAGTTCTTGCCGGAGAAGTTCACGGGGGAGCCGTGAGTCAGGTGGCCGCCGTTGTCCAGGCTCATGCCCATGACGGTATCGCCGTGCTGGCACAGAGCCTGATACACGGCAAAGTTGGCCTGGGCGCCGGAGTGGGGCTGCACGTTGGCGTAATTGGCACCGAAGAGCTCCTTAGCCCGCTCGATGGCGATGTTCTCCACCACGTCCACGCACTGGCAGCCGCCGTAGTAGCGCTTGCCGGGATAGCCCTCGGCGTATTTGTTGGTGAGCACAGTGCCGGCGGCGGCCAGCACGGCGGGGCTGACGATGTTCTCCGAGGCGATCAGCTCGATGTTCTGCTGCTGCCGGTCGTACTCGGCCCGTACTGCCTCACCCACCTGAGGATCGGCGGCGGTGAGAAAGTCCATAAGTTCGTTGACCATGGGAAACACTCCTTTTCTGTTCTTCTCAGGCAAAGCCTGTCTGCGGATGTTCACAGTTCTGCGGTTATTATACCAGAAGCACGAAAAAAAACAATGCGGAAGAAACAGAAAGTTCCCATCGCCAGGTTTGACAAGTTGTGATACAATAAAAATGATATGCTCGAAAGAGAGGATGAAACCATGAAGTCACAGCAAGAGGTGCGCGCCATTGTGGATGCGCTCAAGGAGCTCTATCCCGACGGGATCTGCTCTCTGGACTATGAAAAAGATTACGAATTGCTGTTCTCGGTGCGTCTGGCCGCCCAGTGTACCGATGAGCGAGTGAATAAGGTGACCCCGGCGCTCTTTGCCCGATTCCCCACCCTGGAGGCGCTGGCCAATGCGGATATTTCTGAGGTGGAGCAGTACATCCATTCCACCGGCTTTTTCCGCGCCAAGGCCCGGGATATCGTGCTGGCCTCCCAGATGATTTTGGCCGAGTACGGAGGAAAGGTGCCCGGCACTATGGAGGATCTGCTGAAATTGCCCGGTGTGGGGCGTAAGACGGCAAACCTGATGCTGGGCGATGTGTTCCACGTGCCCGGCGTGGTGGTGGCCGACACCCACTGCATCCGAATCACCGGTCTGCTGGGCCTTACCGACGGCTCCAAGGACCCCACCAAGGTGGAGATGCAGCTTCGGAAGGTGCTGCCCCCGGAGGAGTCCAACGACTTCTGCCACCGTCTGGTGCTCCACGGCCGGGCGGTGTGTATTGCCCGTCGGCCCCAGTGCGGGGAGTGTGTGCTCCGGCCCTGGTGCGACTACTTTACCAAAAACGTGGCAGAGCCTGTCAAAGACTGAAAATCCAATATTTAAAGAAGGCATGTTACATTGAAACACAGGACAAGTGATAGCTTACAGGCGGGGGAAGGACTGTCCCCGGCACATTCCTCCTGCCAGCAGGCGGGAGGCAAAGCGAAGCTTTGCGGGAAGTTCTTTGCCAAGCTTTCTTTCAAGAAAGCGGAGAGCATAAACCGATGGTGCTGTTATACCCTGGGCATGCTGATTTTGGCCCTGGGTCTCACTCTGAACACCAAGACCGGCCTGGGGGTGTCGCCCATCGTATCGGTGGCCTACTGTGTATCCCAGATTCTGGATATGAACTTCGGGGATATGACCTTTGTGCTTTACGCCCTGTTTGTAGCCGCCCAATTTGCCATCCGGGGAAAAAAGAGCCACCTCTACGATCTGCTCCAGTTCCCACTGAGTCTGGTGTTCAGCCGGGTGCTCAACTTGTTTGACGCATTTATTCCCTATAACAGTGCAAACCACGGTTTTCTTGCCAATTTCCTGCTGCTGATTCTGGCCATTTTGTGTACCGGCGTGGGGGTGTCCATGACGGTGAACATGCGCCTGGTGCCCAATCCCGGAGACGGCATCGTGGCCGCCGTGGCCGAGAAGATGGGCCGGGATCAGGGCTTTGCCAAGAATATCTTCGATGTGGGCTGCGTGACCGTGACCTGTATCATTGGCCTGGCGTGCCGGGGACAGGTGATCGGCATCGGTATCGGTACCCTGGCCGCCATGGTGGGTGTGGGGCGCTCCATCGCCCTGGTGAACCACTTCTTTAAAACGCGGATGTGCCGGGCCGCCGGTCTGGAGCAGCCCGCCTGAGTTTTGATGTTTCTCTGTGAGGTGATTTGTTATGGCATACCGGCCTCTGGCCGACGAGATCCGGCCCACGACCCTGGACGAGGTGGTGGGGCAGAAGCACATCCTGGGCAAGGACGGTCTGCTGCGGCGCATCATTGAGGGAGGCAATGTCCCCAATCTCATCTTCTACGGCCCCTCCGGCACAGGAAAGACCACCGTGGCCAACATCATCGCCCAGCGCACCAATCGGCCGCTGCACCGTCTCAATGCCACCACCGCCTCCATCAGCGACATTAAAGACATCATCGCCGACATCGGGACCCTGTTGGCCCCGGAAGGAGTTTTGCTTTACTTAGACGAGATTCAGTACTTTAACAAGAAGCAGCAGCAGTCTCTGTTGGAGTTTATGGAGAACGGGAAGATCACCCTTATCGCCTCCACCACAGAGAATCCCTTCTTCTATGTGTTCGGGGCAGTGCTGTCCCGGTCCACCGTCTTTGAGTTCAAGCAGATCACCGCTCAGGACGCCCTGCCCGCCATCGACCGGGGTGTTTCCATCCTGGAACAGCGCTTAGGCGGCAAGCTGGAGCTGGAGGAGGGGGTGCGGGAGCACATCGCCTCTGCCTGCGGCGGCGACATCCGCAAGGCCATGAACGCCTTGGAACTGCTGGCCTCGGCGGCCAAGAGGGAGCAAGGAAAATTCCTTGTCACCCTGGACGACGCGAAAACGGCGGCCCAGAAGTCAGCCATGCGCTACGACCGGGAAGGAGACGCCCACTTTGACATCGCCTCCGCTCTGATGAAGTCCTTGCGGGGTTCCGACCCGGACGCGGCCCTCCACTATCTGGCCCGGCTGCTGGAGGCGGGAGACATGACCACCGCCATCCGGCGGCTGTTGTGCTCGGCCAGCGAGGACGTGGGCATGGCCTATCCCCAGGCGGCCCTCATCGTGAAGGCCTGCGTGGACAACGCCTTGCAGCTGGGACTGCCCGAGGCCCGGCTGCCTCTGGCCCAGGCGGCGGTGTTGCTGGCCACCGCCCCCAAGTCCAATTCGGTCTATCAGGGCATTGCCGCCGCCATGGCCGATGTGAAGGCCGGACGGGTGGGGGACATCCCCCGGGAACTGCAAAATGTCCACGCCGACTCGGCGGGGCTGGAGCGGGAGCAGGGGTATCTCTATCCTCACGACTTCCCCGGCCACTGGGTGCGCCAGCAGTACCTGCCGGACGAGCTGAAAAACCGGAAATACTACCAGTACGGCGACAACAAGACGGAACAGGCCGCCCGCCGCTACTGGGACGAGATCAAAAAGCCTTAGAAAGGAAGGACCTAAGTTGGAGCCGATACGGATCTTAGTGGTGGAAGATGACCAGGACATCAACCGCCTGCTGTGTACCATCCTCAACGACGCAGGCTATTTCAGCCAGAGCGCTTTCTCCGGCAGCGAGGCCATGCTGTGGGCGGAGAAGGAGGGCTTTGACCTGGTGCTGCTGGACCTGATGCTCCCCGGTCTCACCGGAGAGGAGTTCATCGCCAAGGTGCGCCAGCACGGCACCATGCCCATCATCGTCCTGTCTGCCAAGGCGGGCGTGGAGGACCGGGTGAAAGTGTTGCGCCTGGGGGCGGATGACTTCATCCCCAAGCCCTTTGACAACCAGGAGGTGCTGGCCCGGGTGGAGGCCCAGCTGCGCCGGGTGAAGAAGTTCTCCGCACCTCCGGAGAAAAAGCAGCGCTTTGTCTGCGGCGATCTGTGCCTGGACCGGGAGGAGTTTACCGTCACTGCGGAAGGAAATCCCGTGACCCTCACCGCACGGGAGTTTGAAATTCTGGCCCTGCTGATGGAGTACCCAAAGCGGGTATTTACCCGGGAGCAGATCTATCAGCACGTGTGGGGCGAGGATTACTTCGGCGACGACAACACGGTCAACGTGCATATCAGCAACCTGCGTTCCAAGCTGGGCAAGGTGAGCAAGCAGGAGTTTATCAAGACCGTGTGGGGCATTGGCTTTAAAATGGCGGATTGTTAGGAGGTCGGCATGGACATTCATGTAGGGGATATCCTGAGAATGAAAAAGACCCATCCCTGCGGCAGCTCGGAGTGGTTAGTGCTGCGGGTGGGCATGGACTTTAAGATGCGCTGCCAGGGTTGCGGCCATGAGGTGATGCTGCCCCGGAGCAAGGCGGAGAAAAATATCCGCAAGGTGTTCCGGGACGGAGACCAGGTGAGTGTGTGATCATGTTTTGTGCTCCCACCCCGATGGGAGCGGAACCGTTTGTTTTGTGAGAAGAAAGGAACGATTATGCGATACGACAGTGATATTTTGTACCGGCCCCCAGGAGAGTGGAAGAGCTATCTGCTCCAATGCACCATCGGCTGCTCCTATAATAAGTGCACCTTCTGTGCCATGTATAAGGAGAAGAAATTCCGCATCCGTCCGGTGGAGGAGATTTTGGAGGACATCGATATGGCCCGGGACTACTACGGTCCGGGCCTCAAGCGGGTGTTTCTCATGGATGGCGACGCGGTCATCATGAAGACCGATGATCTCATCCGGGTGCTGCGCAAGCTCTACGATACTTTCCCTGCCCTGGAGAAGGTGACCACCTACGCCGGTCCCCGGAGCACCCTGGCCAAATCTCCCGAGGAGCTGAAAGCCATCCGGGATGCGGGCCTCAACCGGGCCTACCTGGGGGTGGAGAGCGGCAGCGACGCGGTGCTCAAGGCCATCAACAAAGGCGTTACCGCCGCCCAGATGCTGGAGGCGGGCCAAAAGCTGGTGGCAGCAGGCTTTGACCTGTGGGCCATCGTCATCATGGGCCTTACCGGCCAGGACGGGGACTGGGAGGAGCACATCCTCTCCACCGCCAAGATGATCAACGCCATGAAGCCCCGGCACCTGTCCGCCATGACCTTCGCCCCTGCCAAGGGAACTCCTCTGGGAGAGGATGTGCTGGCCGGACGGTTCAAGGTGTGCACCCCGGACCAGATTCTGGAGGAGTGCCACCTGCTGGTGGAAAATCTGGATGTGGATCCTCTCCACTTTACCAGCAACCACGCCTCCAACTACCTGCCTCTCAAGGGCGGCCTGCCTGAGGATCGGCAGAAGTTTTTGGACCTGCTGGACCAGGCGCTTGCGGGTAAGATCCGTCTGCGCCGCACCCTGAATCGGGGAATCTGATCGTTGAAACCAGACGCGGGATGTTTTAGGACATCCCGCGTTTGCTTAAGCTGGGAGAAGATCCCTGTTTTTTGAGGTTAAGCATGGGATACCACCTGGCTGAAAAGGGACTGTTCGAGCTTTAACAGAAAAATTTTGAATATTTTTCATGAAAATCTTTCAATTTCATGAAGTATCTGCTATAATGCACTTTAACGGCCTAATGCGATCCCTTACGGCTTTGGCGGAGAAGGAGGGAACGCAGTGGCTCATCCTGAAAACAAAGGAGAGAGGTTCCCCCTTGTTTTTCCTACTGTTCCTCATTTGGATCGTGCTCAACGGAAGAGTGGATTTGGAAGTAGTGCTCACAGGCGCGGCGGTCTCCGCCGCGCTCACTTGGCTTGCACGCACGGTTTTGAAACTGCCCGCCTGGGGAGGATTGCGCCTGATTCGACGGCTCCCCAGGGTATTTTTATACCTTTTTTACCTGTTTGGGCAGGTTGTGGTGTCCAATCTCCAGGTGATGGAGCGGATCCTTTTCCCTAAAAAGAGAAAGGGAGGCGGGCGGCTGGTGTGGTTCCGTACCGATCTGAAGGAGGAGGGTACCCGCCTCACCCTGGCCAATTCCATCACCCTTACCCCGGGCACGGTGACCGTCTCCTTAAAGGGAAACTATCTGTGCGTCCATGCCCTGGATGAGGACTTTGCAAAAGGGGTAAAGGAAAACGGCTTTGCGCCCCGCCTGGAGCGCTGGGAGGAGGGAGACCATGGCTGAGTGTACACCGGTGCTGGGCGGCATTCTGGTAGGTGTGCTGTGTGTGCTCACCCTGGTGCTGCTGGCCTGTCTGGCCCGAGCCATTCGGGGCCCCCGGTACACCGACCGGCTGATCGCCCTGAACATGATCTGCACGGTAGTGATTTTGCTGCTGAGCGTGCTGTCCTATCTGCTGGGTGCGTCCTACCTGGTGGATGTCATCATTTTGTACGGACTGTTGAATTTGCTGGCGGTGGCGGTACTCAGCCGGATCTCCATCCGGCGGCACCGGGAGAGAAGGGAGGAGGAGCCATGACCATACGCACAATTGTTGGAGTGGCCCTCATCTGCCTGGGGGTCGTGGTGGTGCTTATCGCCGCTCTGGGCCTGTTCCGCTTCAAGGAGACCCTGGACCTCATCCACGCCGGAGCTCTGGCCGACACCATGGGCGTGTTCCTGGTGCTGGCGGGGGTGATGGTGCTGTGGGGGTTTACCGTGGCTACCGCAAAGCTGGTCCTGGCTCTGGTGATTTTGTGGGTGACCAACCCGGTCTCCGCCCACCTCATCGCCCGCATGGAGCTGGTCACCGGCCGGGGCATCGAGCCTGATACGCTGCCGGGAGAGGGGGAGCAGGAGCTATGATTGTGCTGGAAGTCTTGCTGCTGGCCTTTTTGGTGTTCTGCGCTCTGGCTACGGTGCTGGGCAAGAAGATGGTGTCCTCCATCATCATCTTCATGTCCTACTCGGCGGTCATGTCCATTTTGTGGTTTCTGCTGGAGTCCCCCGACCTGGCCATCACTGAGGCCGCTGTGGGGGCGGGAGTGACCAGTCTGCTGTTTTTCCTTACCCTGCGGAAGATCAATGCGCTGAGGGGGCTGGAAAAGGATGAAGAATAACCACGCCCAGGAGGACTGGTACCACCGCTTTCTCCGCTGGGCAGGGGGCGAGGAGCCTGAAGGGGCCGAGGGCCCTGAGGACCCGGAGCGTGCCGAGTTCCAGGAGTACCTGGAGTACATCGAGGCCCACGGCTACATGGAGTTCGGCGCCTACCGCCTGATGCGCTTTCGTCAGCGCCGGGAGAAGGGTCTGGAGGACCCCCGGGGTTCTCTCCACGGTCCCCCCGCTCCGGAGCCGGAGCCGGTCCACCCACCCCGACACCACCGCCCGGGAAAGCTGCGCCACCAACTGCTGCTGTACCGGGTGCTCAGCGCCGTCATCGTCATCACCCTGGCGGTCATTTTCTTGGTGGTCACCATGGATCTGCCCCTCTTCGGCCGGGCGGACAGCCCAGCGGTGAACGAGGTGTCCCAGCGCTATCTGGAGCAGGGCCTGGAGGAGACGGGCGCGGTGAATGCCGTCACCGGTATGATCTTGGACTACCGGGCCTTTGACACCTTTGGAGAGTCGGCGGTGCTCTTTGCCGCTGCCATGAGTACCTTGCTGCTGCTCCACAGTCCCAAAAGCCGGATGCGCACCTTCCGGGGACCGGACGAGGTGCTCTCTCAGTTGGGACGGCGGATTCTGCCCGTGATTCTGCTCTTTGGCATCTATGTGGTGGTCAACGGCCACCTGAGCCCCGGCGGCGGATTTTCCGGCGGGGCCATTCTGGGGGCGGGCTTGATTCTGGCCTCCCTGGTGTTGGGGGAGGAGCGGATGGCCCGGATGCTGCCTGCGTCCCGCACCTCTAAGATTACCGTCACCTGCCTGCTGGCCTACGGGCTGATGAAGGGCTACTCCTTCTACACCGGGGCCAACCATGTGGGTTGGGAGGTGCCCAAGGGAATTCCCGGGACCATTTTCAGTGGAGGATTCATTCTGCCCCTCAATCTGTGTGTGGGCATCATCGTGGCCTGTACCATGTACACCTTTTATTCACTGTTTCTGGAAGGGGAGGGATAACTGTGCTGGAGACCATTTTGCAGCAGCGCTACTATATCACCGCCGTGCTGCTGTTCAGTATCGGCTTTGTTACCCTGTTCCTCCATCCTAATCTGATTAAGAAGATCATCGGCCTCAATCTGATGGACACGGCGGTCTTTCTTTTCCTGGCCTCCATGGGCTACATCGAAGGGGGAGCGGCCCCCATTGTGGAGGAGGGAGCCAAGGCATCCCAGTACATAAACCCGGTGCCCGGCGGCCTGGTGCTCACCGGTATCGTGGTGGCGGTGAGTACCACCGCCCTGTTTCTGGCTCTGACCATCCGGCTCTATCGCCAATATCACAGCGTCAATTTGGACGTCATCCTCATGCTGGCCTGGGAGGGCAAGGTGGAGGACTAAACTTCTGATGTGCGAGAGGAGGTGAAGCGAATGCCCCTTACATATAACATCCCTATGTTCAGCATCCTTCTGGTGCTGATGAGCGCCATGGTTATCCCGTTCTTTTCCAAAAAGAGCTGGGGATTGAACCTCGTTCGCGGGGTAGAGGTGGTGGTGGCCGCCCTGTCGGCGGTGCTGCTGGTCCAGTTGTCCGAGTCAGGGGAGAGCTTCACCTACCAGATGGGCCACTTCCCGGCGCCCTGGGGCAATCTGTTGCGCTGCGGCCCCCTGGAGGCCCTGCTGGCCCTGGTGTTCAGTGTGGTGATGATCCTGTCTCTGTGTGCCGGGGCGGAGGATATTCGGCGGGATGTGCGCGCCGACCGTCAGGGAAGCTACTGCGTGCTCATGCAGCTGCTCTTTGGCGCTCTGCTGGCCATGATCTACACCGATGACCTGTTCACCGCCTATGTCTTTATCGAGATTGCCGCCGTCACCGCCTGCATGGCGGTGGTGGCCAAGGAGAGCGGACGGTCTGTGGTGTCCGCCATCCGTTACCTTATTTTTAGCTGCCTGGGCTCCGGCCTGGTGCTGCTGGGAATCGCCCTGCTCTACTGCATCACCGGCCAGCTCCTCTTCTCCAGCCTGGAGCAGGCGGTGCTGGAGCTGGTGGCCAGTCGGACCTACACCTTGCCTCTGGTGGTATCCGCTCTGCTGATGACTCTGGGCCTCAGCATCAAGAGTGCCCAGTTTCCCTTCCATGCCTGGCTGCCCGATGCCCACGCCAGCGCCACCACCGCCTCCAGCGCGGTGCTGTCTGGTCTGGTGCTCAAGGGCTACCTCATTATTCTCCTGAAACTTATCCTGCGGGTGTACGGCCCGTCTCTGCTGGCCACCACTTACATGGACGACCTGCTGTTCCTCCTGGGGCTGACGGGTATGCTCTTTGCCTCGGTGGCCGCTCTGCGCCAGGAGGAGGTCAAGAGCATGATCGCCTACTCCTCGTCTGCCCAAATTTCCTACATTTTCTTGGGGTTGGGCCTGGGGACTGACGCAGGACTCATCGCCGCCTGCTACCAGATTCTGGCCCACGCCATGACCAAGTCCATGATCTTCTCCGGGGCGGGAGCCATGATCCGGGCTAGCAATCGAGGCCACTATTGGAGCCAGCTCCGGGGCGCCGCCCGGCGGGCGCCTCTTGGGGGCCTGGCTTTCACCGTGGGCGGACTGTCCCTGTGCGGTTTGCCCCTGCTGGCGGGCTTTTCCGCCAAATACTGTCTGGCTATCGCTGCCCTGGACGCCCAGTGGCAGACCGCACCGGCCCTCTTCGGCTTGGCGGCCAGCTCGGTGCTCAATGCCATGTACTATATCCCCGCCATCCTGGCCATCTGGGGCCGGGGAGGAGAAGGGGAGAAGCTTCCCTGGAAGTGGGAGCGGGAGGGTGCTCTGGTGCTGTTCCTCCTGTGCAACGTGGTGCTGGGTACCGCCTTTGGCCCCATCCGGGACCTGATTGAACAGGGACTCAATCTGTTTTAAGAATACAAAGACCATCTGAAAGGAGGTGGGGGAGTGGACGGGATCTTGCTTCTCTTGCCCATCTTAGTTCCCATCCTGGGCGGCCTGGCTGTACTGGGCATCCACAATATGAAGACCCGGCGGCTCACCGTCACTCTGCTGCTGGTCTTTCAGATCTTTGTGGTGCTGGAGGTGGCCCGGAACGACACCGAGCCCTTTGTCCTGCTCCAGCTCACCGACGGGGCGCGGCTGGTGCTCCAGGCTGACTCGTTGGGGCGGCTGTTTGCCAACCTCATCTGCCTCATCTGGTTTGCGGTGGCTGTCTTTGCCTTTGAGTACATGAATCACGAGGGTCACCGGGAGCGGTTTTTCGGTTTCTACCTGATGACCTTGGGCGCCCTGATGGGCATCTGTTTTGCAGGCAATCTGGTGACGCTCTATCTCTTTTATGAGATGATGACTCTCCTCTCTGTCCCTCTAGTGCTGCACATCGGTACCCGAAAGGCCTTTGAGGCCGCCTACCGCTACCTGGGTTTCTCGGTGGCGGGAGCGGGACTGGGATTGCTGGGACTGTTTGTTCTCCAGGGCTACTGCACCACCGACCTGTTTACCCCCGGCGGCGTGCTGGACCTTGCCCGGGCAGGGGAGAACCGTACCCTGCTGCTGGGCGTTTTTGTGGTGATGGCAGTGGGCTTTGGCTGTAAGGCGGGCATGTTCCCCCTCCACGCCTGGCTGCCCATCGCTCACCCGGTGGCGCCGGCGCCTGCCTCGGCGGTGCTGTCCGGCCTCATCACTAAGATGGGCGTGCTGGCCCTGCTGCGGGTGGCCTACTACCTGTTCGGCTGGGAGTTCCTGGACGGTTCCTGGGCTCAGATGGTGGTGCTGGTGCTGTCCCTTATCACTGTGTTTATGGGCTCCACCCTGGCTCTGCGGGAGGATACCCTGAAAAAGCGGTTGGCCTATTCTACCGTCAGCCAGGTGTCCTACGTCATCTTCGGCCTGATGCTCTTTCACCCGGTGGCACTGGCGGGGGCCTTGCTCCAGGTCATTTTTCACGCCGTGGCTAAAAACGCCCTGTTCCTGGCCACCGGCTCGGTCATTTACCAGACCCACATCACTCAGGTTTCCCAGATGCGGGGCGTGGGTGTGGCGTGCAGTTTCACCATGTGGAGCTTTGCCCTGTCCGCCCTGTCACTGGTGGGTATCCCGCCCACCGGCGGCTTTGTGAGCAAATGGCTGCTGGCCCAGGGCGCTCTGGAGGCAGGGGACTTCACCCTGGCCTGCTGGGGTATTGGAGTGCTGATGGTGTCCGCCCTGCTGACGGCGGGCTATCTGCTGCCCATTGTCATCCGGGCGTTTTTCCCGGGAAAAGATTTTGACCACGAGAGCGTCATCAAACAGCAGGATACCTGGCTCATGTGGACCACTCTGTGCCTGCTGACGGCGGCAGTGGTGCTGCTGGGTATGTTCCCGCAGCTGCTGAACAACGGGCTGGCCGCGGTGGTGGAGCCTCTGTTTGGATAACCTGTTATGTTGAGAAAAGGAGGTGAGAACCCATGCTCATGCTGTGCGCCATTTTGTTCCCCATCCTGGCCGGACTGGGTTTGGCGGCCTGGCGGCCCCACGGACGCATTGCCCGGCAGAACTACGTGCTGGCTTCGGCCTGTATCACCGCTGCCCTGGCTTTGTGGGCGGTATTTACCCTGCGGGATGGCCCGCTCTTCACACTGCTGACCATGGGAGATCACCTGTCCATTGCGTTCCGGGTGGACGGCCTGTCCTGCTTGTTTGCGGGGCTGGTGTCGGTGCTGTGGCCGCTGGCTTGCCTGTACGCCGTGGAGTATATGAGCCGGGAGGGCCATGAGAACCGCTTTTTCACCTTCTATCTGGCCAGCTTCGGCGTGACCCTGGGTATCGCCTTCTCTGCCAATGCCCTTACCATGTATCTCTTTTACGAGCTGCTTACCCTGGTCACGCTGCCCCTGGTGATGCACGCCATGGACAGCAAGGCCCGCTACGCCGGGCGGGTGTATCTCACCTACTCCATGTGCGGGGCAGCTCTGGGTTTTCTGGCCATGGTCATGCTGCTGGAGCACGGGGGCACTGTGTTCCTCCTGGGCGGCAGTTTGGTGTGTCCTGCCGGCAAGGAGAATACCTTGCGGGCTGCCTATGTGCTGGGCTTTTTCGGCTTTGGCGTAAAGGCGGCGGTGTTCCCGGGGCACAAGTGGCTGCTGCGGGCCTCGGTGGCCCCCACACCGGTGACCGCCCTGCTCCATGCGGTGGCGGTGGTGAAGGCGGGCGTGTTCGCCGTCACCCGCCTGACCTGGTACGGCTACGGTCCCGCTCTCCTTCGAGGCTCCTGGGCCCAATACCTGGTGATGGGGGCGGCCATCTTTACCATTGTGTATGGTTCCTCCAAGGCGCTTCGCACCAAGCACTTAAAGCGCCGTCTGGCCTGGTCCACCATCAGTAACCTGTCCTATGTGCTGCTGGGAGTGACCACCCTGACCACCGCCGGACTAGCGGCGGGAATGGTCCATATGATTTTCCACGCCGTGCTGAAGATCACCCTGTTTTTCTGCGTGGGTGCGGTACATTACAAGCTCCACCGGGACTTCGTCCCCGACGTGGAGGGCTGCGGCGTGCTGATGCCCATTGTGTTTGGATGCTTCGCCACAGCAAGCCTTGGGCTCATGGGTGTGCCGCCACTGGCGGGCTTTACCAGCAAGTGGATGCTGGCCACCTCGGCGGTGGGACTGGGGGAGTGGATCGGCTATCTGGCTGCGGCGGCTCTCATTCTGTCCGCCCTGCTCACCGCACTGTACCTGATGCAAATCGTGCTGCTGGCCTTTTTCCCCCGGCAGAACCGGCAGCTCACGGTCCGGGTACCCCGGCAGGCCCGACGGGACCCCGGTATCCGAATGACTTTGCCTCTAATTACCTTGTCGGTGGGGTCGGTGGCCCTGAGTCTGGGGGCCAACGCCCTGGTAGGGACAATCCAGACCTTGCTGGGCGCATAATGATAAGGACAGATTGGAAGGAAAGGAGCGAGAGTATATGTCCGACCTGCTGCTGATGCTGGTATTTTTGCCCATGGCGGCGGGCCCCTTCGGGTTTTGGATGGGCCTGCGCTACCCCAAGGCGCGGGATACCTTTGTACTGGCGGTAGCGGTGCTGGAGACCATGATGGTGGTCTCCCTGTGGACCAGCCCGGTGCTGGAGAGCGGAATTGACGGGTTTTGCGGCCTTGGGATCCGTTTTGGCTCCGGGGATTTCCATACTCTCATGGCCACCCTCACCGCCACAGGCTGGCTGGCGGCCACCATCTTCTGCCGGGAGTACATGGCCCACGTGGCCCGGCAGAACCGGTACTACCTCTTCTGGCTGATGACCCTGGGGGCCACCATGGGGGTGTTCCTGTCCGCCGATCTTTTTACCACCTTTATCTTCTTTGAGGTCATGTCCTTTACCTCCTTTGTGGCGGTCATTCAGACCGAGGAGCCGGAAGCCCTCCAGGCGGGAGACACCTACCTGGCGGTGGCGGTGATCGGCGGTCTGGCTGCTCTGACGGGGCTGTTTCTCCTCTATTTCCAGCTGGGTACCTTGGAGTTCGAGGCCATGGGGGCGGCCGCCGCTGCTCTGGAGGACCGGAGCGTCCTGTGGGCCTCTGGCATCCTCATCCTCATCGGGTTTGGAGCCAAAGCGGGCGCGTTTCCGCTGCATATCTGGCTGCCCACGGCCCATCCGGCGGCTCCGGCTCCCGCCTCTGCGGTGCTGTCCGGCGTCATTACTAAGACGGGCATCTACGGTGTGCTGGTGCTGTCCACCACTATCTTCCTCCATGATACAGGCTGGGGGATGGTGCTGGCGGTCATTGGCGGTATCACGATGGTGCTGGGGGCGGTGCTGGCAGTGTGCTCCATTGATCTGAAGCGTACCTTTGCCTGTTCCTCGGTGTCTCAGATCGGCTTTATCCTGGTGGGAGTGTCCATGCAGTGCCTGCTGGGGCACCACAACGCCCTGGCGGTGGATGGCACGATCCTGCACATCTTCAACCACTCCCTGATTAAAATGGTGCTCTTTCCCGCCGCCGGCGTCATTCATTTGTCCACCCACTCGTATGACCTCAACGAGGTGCGGGGCTTTGGCCGAAAGAAACCTCTGCTTGCGGTGCTTATGGGGGTGCCCATGCTCAGCCTGGCAGGACTGCCTCTGCTCAACGGCTACGTGAGCAAGACCCTGCTCCATGAGAGCATCGTGGAGTACATCCACCTGGCTCCCGAGTACGGGGTGCTGTTTACCGGCCTGGAGTGGCTGTTCCTCCTGTCCGGCGGACTGACCCTGGCCTACATGCTCAAGCTGTTCGTCTGCCTCTTCCTGGAGCGGAATTCTTTGCCGGAAAAGGCCCTGGAGAAGAAGTGGCACGGCCCCAAGCCCTACATCGCCCCCGCCACCGCCGCCACCATGGGGGTCTATATTTTGGTCATGGCTTTCTTGGGGATCACCCCCAACCGGGGGATGGACGGCCTGGCTGCCCTGGCCCGCGGCTTCCTTCATGGGGAGGGGCCGGAGCACGCCGTGGCCTACTTCTCCGCCGTCAATCTGCGGGGGGCGGCCATCTCCATTGTCATCGGTTCTCTGGTCTACCTGCTGGTGGTGCGGCGTTGGCTCATCTACCGGGAGAAGTATATCAACCCCATCCCCAGCTGGATGAACCTGGAGTTTGGCCTCTACCGGCCCGCTCTGCGCTTTGCCGCCCAAGTTGCCATTGTGGCAGCCACCCTGGTGGACCGCATCCTGCCCCGCCTCATCTTCCACGGCATCCCGGACCTGTTCACCCGGGGACACCAGGGGCTGCTGTCTGTGCGGGACAAGGCGGTCACCGCCCTCACCGGGTCAGAGTATACGCCTCATCCCAGCGTGGAGCAGGCGGCGGACGACTACCACTTCGCCTTCTACTCCGACGACCCCAGGCGCTCGGTGGGCTTTGTCCACTCCCTGGCCTTCGGTCTGATGCTCACCGGGCTGGGGCTGGTATTCGGACTGCTGTTTATCCTGCTTCATTGAGGAAAAAATCCATCGAAAGCGGTCAGACGATAAAAAATATCCCACATCCTCCAAAAGTATGAAACCTCCCGCCGGGGAGATACTGAATGACACAGTATCTCTTGGCGGGAGGTTCTTTTTTTGCTCCAGCCCGGCGATACGAGACAATACCCAGTCACCGGCGGGAGGTTTTGAACATGCTGAATAAGGTAGAGCTGTGCGGGGTGAATACCGCTAAGCTGAAGGTGCTGAAGAATGAGGAGACCCAGGCCCTGCTGCGCCGGGCCAAAGAGGGAGACAAGCAGGCCCGGGAGGAGCTCATTGCCGGGAACCTGCGGCTGGTGTTGTCGGTGATCCATAAGTTTGCCAACCGGGGAGAGAACGTGGACGACCTGTTCCAGGTGGGCTGTATTGGCCTCATCAAAGCCATCGACAACTTCGACACCTCTCTGGATGTGAAGTTCTCCACCTACGGCGTGCCCATGATTGTGGGAGAGATCCGCCGCTACCTGCGGGACAACAGCGCCATGCGGGTGTCCCGGGCCATGCGGGATACCGCTTATAAGGTGCTCCAGGCCAAGGAGGCCTACATGGCCCAGCATCAGAAGGAGCCCAGTGTGGAGGAGATCGCCCAGATGCTGGGCATTAAGAGGGAGGAGGTTGTTTTTGCTCTGGATGCGATTTTGGACCCGGTGTCTCTGTATGAGCCCATCTACTCCGACAGCGGGGACACGGTGTGCGTAATGGACCAGGTGAAGGACAGCCGGAACACGGATGAGATGTGGCTGGAGCATATCGCTCTGAAGGAGGCGGTGTCCCGGCTCAGCGAGCGGGAGCAGAAGATTTTGGCCATGCGCTTTTACCAGAGTAAGACCCAGGTGGAGGTGTCCCGAGAGATCGGTATCTCCCAGGCACAGGTGTCCCGGCTGGAGAAAAATGCCCTGCGGCAGATCCGGAAAGAGCTATAAAAAATCCGCCCGACGGAGCAGCGCTCCGCCGGGCGGCCAAATGATGCAGATGGAATGGGAATGTTACGCGGCCAGCTTGGTCACGTCGTCCTTGTGGCCCATCCACTCCCGGACGATGAAGACGCCGAAGAACACCACGGCCACCACGATACCCACGGGGTAAGCGATGGAGGTGGACATGTTCAGGCACTCGGGAGCCTGGATGAAGTAGGTGATGGACACAGCGGACATAAAGGTGGCAGGCAGGGCAGCCATCATGCAGGCGATGGGGGGGAAGCCGTTGCGGTGCAGATACACAGCGCCGGCCCACAGCACCATCATAGCCAGGGTCTGGTTGGACCAGGAGAAGTACTTCCACAGAGTGGCGAAGTCGCCCCACTGGGTGAGAAGCGCGCCCACGCCCAGCACAGGCACGGACAGCATCAGGCGGTTTTTCCAGTTACCCTGGTCAATGTGGAACCAGTCAGACAGAGTCAGACGGGCGGAACGGAATGCGGTGTCGCCAGAGGTGATGGGGCAGGCAATAACGCCCAGCAGAGCCAGAACGCCGCCCACAGGGCCCATCATGGACTGGCAGATTTCATTGACGACCACGGACTGGCCACCAGCCAGAGCCTCGTTCAGGGAGCCCACGGAGCCATAGAAGGTGACGCCGGCGGCAGCCCAGATCAGGGCGATGATGCCCTCAGTGACCATGGCGCCGTAGAAAATGGTGCGGCCCTCTTTCTCAGAGGTCATGCAGCGGGCGACCATGGGGGACTGGGTGGCGTGGAAACCGGAGATAGCGCCGCAGGCCACGCTGACGAACATCTGAGCCCAGATGGGGGTGTTGGTGGGATGGCCCATGCCCTCTACGCCGATGTACTCCCACAGTTCAGGCATCTGAGCGCGGTAGCTGCCGTCAACAAGCATCACGCCGGCAATGCCCACAGCCATGATAATCAGGCAGGCGCCGAAGATGGGATAGAGCTTGCCGATGACCTTGTCGATGGGCAGGAAGGTGGCGATGAAGTAGTAGATCAGTACCACAGCCAGCCAGAAGTTGGCGTCCAGGGTCTCAGGAGTCAGGATAGCCAGCAGCTGAGCGGGGTTCTTGGAGAAGTTGACGCCCACCAGGATCAGCAGGATCACGGAGAATACACGCATGACCTGCAGCATGAACTTGCCCAGATACTTACCAACGATCTCGGAAATGGAAGCGCCGTCGTGCCGCTCGCTGAGCATGCCGGACAGATAGTCATGCACGCCGCCGCCCAGGATGGTACCAAAGACGATCCACAGGTACACACGGGGACCCCAGCAGGCACCGGCCAGGGCGCCGAAGATGGGACCCAGACCGGCGATGTTCAGCAGCTGAATGAGGAACAGCCGCCAGGTCTTCATGGGGGTGTAGTCCACGCCGTCGGGGTGGGCCACAGCCGGGGTCTGGCGATCATCCACACGGAAGACCTTCTCGATGAGCTTGCTGTACAGGGCAAAACCCACGATCAGGACAACCAGAGAGATCAGGAACG
>ERZ791803.622-NODE-622-length-21237-cov-3.005712_pt1 | contig 21237 bp, 19 predicted proteins | sample MGYA00510307_ERZ791803 | MGnify/ENA primary metagenome ERZ791803 (study PRJEB30046, sample SAMN00791963) | human gut metagenome | study: EMG produced TPA metagenomics assembly of the A metagenome-wide association study of gut microbiota in type 2...
GATCAGAGTTCCTGTATACTTTCTGTACAGCTCTTCCAGATCATAAGCAGGTCTGGATTCATCCAGAACCTCCACAATATTTCCCAGCTTTTTCAGCCGTTCTGTAAGAAGAATAAATTCAGGAGCGCGTCTTCCCCTGAGAATCAGTCTGTAAATATTTTTTCCGCCCCGTTTCAGGATCTCTCCCTTCAGCATCTCCTCCAGAGAATACTGAGTGGAGGTCTCATCCAGGGTAAGAAGAAGATTCTGATAGCTTCTGGATGCAAAAGGAACAAATTTCAGACGCATTCTGCCATTGTCATAGCTTCCCTCAATATAACCGTGATCTCCTGTATCGTTTCGGTCAATGGGTTCCAGAGCTCCGGGATACAGGGCTTTTCCCCTTACCATTGCCTGAGGCTTATGAATGTGCCCAAGAGCCAGATAAGTAAAGCCTGAGGAAAGAATTTTTTTTGCATCCATGGGAATATGCTTCTCATCGCCGCCGTGAGCAAGAAGCACATGAAAGCCCTGTTCCTGCTCCGGCTGCCAGCTGTCATACAGAGGTTCTTTTATCTCCTGATGCTCATAACTCATTCCGTAAACAAAAGTCTGAAGCTCTTCAATATATGCGCAGCTCACTATCGAAAAATGTCACATTAGGTTCCCATGCAAATCCCCTGTAAAAAGAATTTCTCTTCATATAGTCATGATTGCCTGCCATCAGGAACACTCTGGTTTCCGGTATGGTGGAAAAAAGATAATTAACCTCTTTCAGCTCCTTCAGAAGGGGCTGCCGGTGAAAAAGATCTCCTGCTATAAATAACAAATCCACCGGATCCCTGCGTACAGACGCAATGACCCGGCGGAAAGTTTCCCAGATCTCTTCCTCCCGCTCATGGCTCCACGGGCAGCCCCTGTCGGGAACCGCCCCCAGATGAACATCTGCAAGATGAATAAATCTTATCATTTATGACTCCTTATAAATCGCAGTTGTTTACTGTTCTCGGGAAAGGAATTACGTCGCGGATATTGCCCATTCCTGTCAGATACATAACGCAGCGCTCAAATCCCAGTCCAAAACCGGAATGACGGGTAGATCCGTATTTACGCAGATCCATGTAGAACTGATAGTCCTCTGCTTTCAGACCAAGCTCATCCATGCGGGCTTTCAGCTTATCGTAATCGTCCTCTCTCTGGCTTCCGCCAATGATCTCTCCGATTCCCGGAACAAGGCAGTCCATAGCAGCAACGGTTTTTCCATCCTCATTCTGTTTCATGTAGAAAGCCTTGATCTCCTTCGGATAATCTGTTACAAATACAGGTTTCTTAAAGATCTGCTCTGTCAGATAACGCTCATGCTCTGTCTGAAGGTCGCAGCCCCAGGATACCTTGTAGTCAAACTCGTCATTGTGCTTCTCAAGCAGCTCCACTGCATCCGTGTAAGTAATATGGCCGAATTCTGATTCCAGGACATTGTGGAGGCGCTCCAGCAAGCCCTTGTCCACGAACTGGTTGAAGAAGTTCATTTCCTCCGGCGCGCGTTCCAGGACAAAGCGGATGATATACTTGAGCATTCCCTCGGCCAGGCGCATGTCATCATCCAGGTCGGCAAACGCCATCTCAGGCTCAATCATCCAGAATTCGGCTGCATGGCGCGCCGTGTTGGAGTTCTCGGCCCGGAACGTAGGGCCAAAGGTATATACGTTGCGGAATGCCATTGCGTAGGTTTCGGCATTGAGCTGGCCGCTTACGGTCAGGTTGGTTGCCTTATTAAAGAAGTCCTGGCTAAAATCCACCTTGCCGTCCTCTGTCTTGGGGATGTTGTTCAGGTCCAGGGTGGTTACCTGGAACATTTCCCCGGCGCCCTCACAGTCACTGCCTGTTATCAGCGGTGTGTGCACATATACAAAATCCCGTTCCTGGAAATACTGATGGATGGCATACGCAACCAGGGAGCGCACACGGAATACTGCCTGGAAGGTATTGGTCCTTGGACGCAGATGGGAAATCGTGCGCAGATACTCAAAGGAGTGGCGTTTTTTCTGAAGCGGGTAATCGGAAGCAGAGGCGCCTTCCACGGTCACTTCTGTGGCCTGTATCTCAAAGGGCTGTTTGGCCTGGGGCGTGGCCACCAGGGTTCCCTTTGCGATGATGGCAGTACCCACATTCATCTTGGAAATCTCTGCAAAATTAGAAAGGCTGTCGTGATACACAACCTGAAGCGTTTCAAAATAACTTCCGTCACTTACCACAATAAAGCCAAAGGCTTTGGAATCCCGCAGACTGCGGACCCACCCTCCAATGCTTACTTCCTTGTCCAGATAGTTCTCCGGATGCTTATAAAGTTCTCTTACGGTAATCAGATCCATGACTGATAATCTCCTTTTCTTTTCTCTCTATCGATACAGTATCCCCAATTCCCCAGGAAATGGACGGTAACTACATATACGTGATTATAAGATATTTCCCGTAATGTTTCAAGATTATTCTGTCTTCCTATTTATAATGTATGCCCATGGGACCTGACGGTGGTAGAAATTAACAGTTATAAGGCGGGATTTATCTGATATGATGTTTGTGCGGACATTGGACCGGAATCAGACAAATTGCGCGGGGTGGGGGTGGGATATTTAGTGGTAAAATCCATTGTGAGGCACTAGATATGGGGAAAATCGGTGCGAAATGGTTATTTTAGGAAGAAAATGTCGGAAAAATGCACAAAAACGGTGAAATAAATTCAAAAATTTATGTACTATTTACGAAGTTTGTGCTATAATTAAAATTACAAAAATTTTAACAGCAAGAGGTGATAACGTGATTAAAAAAGAAATGATAGCCATGCTTTTAGCAGGCGGACAGGGAAGCCGCCTTGGCGTACTGACGCAGAAAGTAGCCAAGCCGGCCGTATCTTTTGGGGGAAAGTACCGAATCATTGATTTTCCACTGAGTAACTGTATCAATTCCGGGGTAGATACCGTCGGGGTCCTGACACAGTACCAGCCATTGCGTTTAAATACCCATATCGGGATTGGTATTCCGTGGGATTTGGACCGGAACGTGGGCGGTGTGACCATTTTGCCACCATATGAGCGCAGCAAAGGCAGTGACTGGTATACCGGTACTGCTAATGCAATCTATCAGAACCTGGAGTATATGGAGTCATATAATCCTGAATATGTGCTGATTTTATCCGGCGACCATATCTATAAGATGGATTATGAGGTAATGCTGGACTATCACAAAGCCAATAACGCAGATATCACCATTGCTGCCATGCCTGTACCCATTGAAGAAGCAAGCCGTTTCGGCATCCTGATTACGGACGAGTCCAACCGTATCATGGAATTTGAAGAGAAGCCCCCAGTGCCGAGAAGCAACCTTGCATCCATGGGTATCTACATATTCAGCTGGCCGGTGCTTAAGGAAGCCCTGATTAAGATGAAGGACGAGCCTGGGTGTGACTTCGGCAAGCATATCATCCCCTACTGCCATGCAAAGGGAGACAGGGAATTTGCTTATGAGTACAATGGATACTGGAAGGACGTGGGTACCCTTGGTTCCTATTGGGAAGCCAATATGGAGCTGATAGACATCATTCCTGAGTTTAACCTGTATGAAGAATACTGGAAGATTTACACCAAGAGCGACGTAATCCCGCCTCAGTACATATCAAGTGAAGCCAGCATCGAGAGAAGCATCATCGGTGAAGGCACGGAGATTTACGGAGAGGTTGTAAACTCTGTAATCGGCGCAGGAGTCACCATTGCAAAGGGAGCCGTGGTACGTGATTCCATTATCATGCAGGGCTGTGTAATCGGCGCAGGAAGCGTTGTGGACAAAGCGATTGTCGCGGAGAACGTGAAGATCGGTTCCGGCGTGGAGATTGGAGTGGGCGAGTATGCGCCCAGTGCATATGACCCCAAGGTCTATCAGTTTGACATTGTAACCATTGGTGAGAATTCCATTGTGCCTGACGGGGTTAAGATTGGGAAGAATACTGCCATAGCAGGCGATACAACCGTAAGTGACTATCCTGACGGATTACTGGCAAGCGGAAATTACATTATAAAGGCAGGTGGCGTAAAATGAGAGCAATCGGTATTGTATTAGCTGGTGGTAACAGCAAGAGGATGCGGGAACTTTCAAATAAAAGGGCAGTGGCTGCCATGCCGGTTGCAGGAAGCTACCGCAGTATTGATTTTGCATTGAGCAACATGACCAATTCCCACATCCAGAATGTGGCGGTATTTACACAGTACAATTCCAGGTCCCTGAACCTGCATTTAAGTTCCTCCAAGTGGTGGGATTTCGGACGCAAACAGGGCGGATTATTCGTATTCACGCCATCTATCACACCGGAGAACGGGGACTGGTACCGTGGAACGGCAGATGCCCTTTATCAGAACCTGACATTCTTAAAGAACAGCCATGAGCCCTATGTGGTGATTGCGGCCGGCGACGGCGTGTATAAGCTGGACTACAACAAGGTCCTGGAATACCATATTGAGAAAAAGGCTGATATCACGGTTGTGTGCAAGGACATGGAAGACGGCACGGATGTGACCAGGTTTGGCTGTGTGAAGCTGAATGACGACGGACGCATCACGGACTTTGAAGAAAAGCCCATGGCAAGCGATGCAACTACCATTTCCTGCGGTATCTATGTTATCCGCAGAAGGCAGCTCATCGAACTTTTGGAGCGCTGTGCGGCAGAAGACAGGTATGACCTGGTGAACGATATCCTTGTGCGTTATAAGAACCTGAAGAGGATTTATGCCTATAAGCTGAACGGCTACTGGAATAATATCGCCTCTGTGGATTCCTACTACAAGACCAATATGGACTTCCTGAAGCCAGAGGTAAGGGATTATTTCTTTAAGCAGTACCCTGACGTGTACACCAAGATTGACGATTTACCGCCGGCCAAGTATAACCCTGGAGCCATTGTAAGGAATAGCCTGATTTCCAGCGGCTGTATCTTAAACGGCACGGTTGAGAATTCCATTCTCTTTAAAAAGGCATATGTGGGCAATAACTGTGTGATTAAGAATTCCATCATCCTGAACGATGTTTATATTGGAGACAACACGGTGATTGAGAACTGCATCGTGGAGAGCAGGGATACAATCCGAGCCAACACCACACATATCGGCACACCGGAGAACATCAAAATCGTCGTGGAGAAGAACGAGAGGTATACATTATAAGACGTGTCTGACCACGGGAATGCGCACGGGGAGCGCGCCTGTGGATGATGCGGGATAAGACGGAAGGGGTATAAGAACATGCAGGTTACGGACGTGAGAGTGAGACGGGTAGAAAAGGAAGGGAAGATGAAGGCAATTGTTTCCATCACCCTGGACAATGAATTCGTCATTCATGACATCAAGGTTATCGAGGGGGAGAAGGGGTTATTCATAGCCATGCCAAGCCGCAAGGCAGCGGACGGGGAATACCGTGATATTGCCCATCCCATCAACTCCAATACAAGGGATATGATTCAGACAATTATTCTGAATAAGTATGAGACTACCCTGCTGGAGAACGAGGCGGCCGAGGAAGCGCTGGTATAATACATATGTAAATTAAAAGTGAGAGCCGTTGCTGGATGACAGATGAACGGCTCTTGTTTTGTATAAAGATGATTTGAGATTCACATACGGATCAGTTCATGATGAATAGGAACAGATTTAAATACGCGGCAAATATACACCATATCAAATACGGGATCTGTAAATAAGCGGCAAGCGGGCTGACGGCGTAAAACTCCCTTATCATAATGATTATTATGAAGATTAATGCAATGAGCCAGATAAAAGCTAACAGGTAAAGATTAAAACCAAAGAAAAGAATGCTCCAGCAAAAGTTGAAGAATAGCTGGATGCCGTAGATTAATAATGCTTTGGCTTTATTGGGACTATTTGAAGAATAAACAATATATGAGGAAATTCCCATCAGTATATAAAGGATGGTCCAGACAATCGGAAAAATATATCCAGGAGGGCTGAACGCAGGTTTATTTAATGCGGTATATGATGACATGTTTCCGCTGATCAAGGCAGAGATTGAACCAACGGCCAGGGGGATAAGGATTGATATGATAAAGACGCTTTTATTCCGTATTTTCATATACTTGGAAACCTCTTGATTTTATTTAACTAACTATATGCTGCGGGGGGTGGGGTTATGCCTGATAAAAGGATAGGAGCCACTGCAAATGCGGATGATTCATCTGCATTTGCAATGGCTCCATTATGATGTTACGGCAATGGATGCCTGATTATGCGTGTAATCCAAAGAACCGGCAGAACACCTCCAGCTTTTCTAAAAGCATCTGTTTGGTGCTTTCATCGCAGAAGCTGGCGCGGACTGCGTTTTCCTGGATGCGGATCAGGTCCTTTTCGGTCCAGCCGCAGGCCAGGGCTGCACGCTCAAGTTCCTGGCAGAGGTCAATCCGGAAAAGTTCAGGGTCATCCGTGCTTACGGTCACGGGTATTCCCAGATTATATAAATCCTTCAGCGGATGTTCGTCCATTGTTTTGTACAGTTCCATCAGGTTGGATGTAGGGCATGTGTTTAAGGTAATCTGTCCGTCTGCAAGGCGTTTTAACAGGTCCGGGTCTGAGATTGCCCGTACGCCGTGGTCAATACGCATGGCGCCCAAGATATCCAGGGCCTGGGTCACCCCTTCTGCAGGAGAGGATTCTCCTGCATGGACCGTGATGCCGAAACCGGCATTTCTGGCTTCCAGGAATGCCTCATAAAGCACCTGGCCGGACTGGGGGGAAGCTGCTTCGTTGCCGTCCACGGAGAGACCCAGCAGACGGGGATGACGGTGCGCTGTCATATAGCGTACCAGTTCCAGGGATTCTCGCCTTGTCTGGGAACGCAGGAGTGATACCAGCAGACGGCAGTCGCAGTAGCCGTCATCGTATGCCTGGTCAAAGCCCTGCAGTATGTTTTCAATCAGGTCCTGGTATGACAGGGACTTCCAGTGGGTGGGATTGGTCATGACCTCTGCATACATTATGTTCTGGGAAGATGCGTATCTGGCATAGTTATAGGCCAGTTTCCTTGCATCTGCTCCGTCTTTTACAAGGGAGCAGGTCCAGTTGAGCATTTCCAGGAAATCAGTCAGTCCTGTGAATGTAAATAAATCTTCTTTGGGCCTTGGAAGCTCCATATGGTTCTTCTCAGCCAGTTCCAGAATCAGTTCAAGGCTTAATGTTCCTTCCAGATGGACATGAAGCTCCACCTTTGGAAGGGTGTGGATAAAATCCGGTTTCATGATGGTCCTCCTTAGTGTTGGCAGAAACAGTTCCCGACTGCTGCCATTCGTAAGCCAATTATCTTATATTCTTATTTTGCCAGTATACTCCGTGCCACGCTGATACCATTGGCAGAAGCCTGCTGCAGCCCCCTGGTAACGGACGCCCCGTCGCCGATGGCGCGCAGTCCTTTTACGCTGGTCTCAAAATCAGTGTCCACAACTACTTTGTTGGAATAGAACTTAACCTCCACGCCGTAGAGCAGCGTCTCATCGCTGGCAATGCCCGGGGTTACCTTGTCCAGGGCCAGGAGCATTTCCTTGATGTCCGTCATGATGCGGTGTGGGAATACAAGGGAGAGGTCCCCGGGCACGGCATCCTTAAGCGTGGGTATCAGGTTATTGCGGCAAAGGCGTTCTTCTGTTGTACGGCGTCCCCTCTGGAAGTCACCAAAGGTCTGTACCATGATACGGCCGCCGCAGAGCATGTTGGAAAGCTGGGCAATGTGCTTGCCGTATTCAATGGGCTCGTTAAAGGGCTTGGTGAAGTTCTTGCTGACAAGAAGGGCAAAGTTGGTGTTGTTGGTCTTGTATTCCTGGGACTTGTAGGCATGTCCGTTGACAACCGCAAGCCCGTTCTCGTAGTATTCCGTGGCTACTTCCCCGGATGGGTTGGTACAGAAGGTGCGGACCTTGTCGTCAAAGGTTGGGGTGTAGTATACCAGCTTGGCTTCATACAGGTTCTCATTGAGGAACTTCATGACCTCATCCCTTACCTCGACGCGGACGCCTATGTCCACGGTCCCTACCTGGGTTTCAATGCCGTGGTCCCCGCAGATGTGGGAGAACCAGTCGGAGCCTTCGCGTCCAATGGCAGCAACGACCTCAGGCGCGTGATAGGTCTCGTCCTTATCCGTGATGACGCCTTTTACCGTACCGTCCTCGATGATGATATCCTTAACCATGGTGTTGAATTCCATGATGACTCCCTGTGCCAGAAGGTGTTCCTGAAGGCGGGTGTAGATTTTATAACCCTCCTCTGTCCCCAGGTGGCGGATAGGGCACTCGATGAGCTTTAAGTTGGCATTGATGGCCTTGCGGCGGATTTCTTCTATTTCTTTCTGTTTATCTATGCCGTACACATTGGTATCGGCCCCGAATTTCAGGTAAATATTGTCGGATTCATTGAGCAGTTCCACGGTCCTGTCATAACCCAGGATTTCCGGAAGGTTGCCGCCCACATCCGGTGACAGGGACAGTTTTCCGTCTGAAAATGCGCCTGCGCCTGCGAATCCTGTTGTGATGGAACATGGTTTACATCCTACACAGACTTTGGTGGTACGCTTGGGGCATACACGTTTCTCAATGGGGCGTCCCTTTTCCACCATCAGAATCTTCATATCAGGTTTTTTCTGGATGAGCTCGTATGCGCAGAAGATGCCGGAAGGACCTGCGCCAATGATGATTACGTCGAAGTTGTTGGTTGGATTCATAATAATAACTCCTTTCGCTTGCTTGTTAAGCATTTCTGTGTGGTGCACGGTTTTTTACATAAAAAAAGCCAGTATACAAAATAGAAGCATGTAGTCAACTATTCCGGTAGCTGGTAGATACGTTCATCCTATTATGAACTTATACAGGCATCGCAACGCTATTAGTTTAACATAAAATGACTGGTTATGCAAGGATAGATTGGCAAATAATTTTGGCCTAAATATAAAAAACCTAAAAAATAATTAGGCAACATTAAAAAAATATATGGATGATTCTCCTAAAAAATGTACATTTAGCATAAAAAACTAGTGACACCATGTTGACAACTTGGCTGCCATGTTGTAAACTGGACATACAAGATGAAGCGAATGAAAAGGAGTATGGGTTATGAAACGGATTATTATTGACGCAGATACGGGAGTGGATGATTCCCTGGCCATATTATACGCACTCAGGTCCCCGAATTTCCGGGTGGAAGGGATTACCACATGTTTTGGCAATAACAATGCAGAACAATCTGCGGACAACTCCTTGCGCTTGATAAAACTTTCAGGCTGCGGCTATGAGGTGCCGGTGGCCGTGGGCGCCAATGAATCCCTGGAGGGGGTGTTTGAGTCGGCGCCGGCATTTATCCATGGGGATAATGGAATTGGCAATGTGGAGCTGCCAAAGAGCACCCAGAAACCTCTTGAGGAACCTGCCTGTGATTTCATTATAAGGAAGGCAGAGGAGCTTAAAGGGGAACTGATCATCATAACCACAGGCAGGATGACCAACCTGGCCCTGGCCCTTCAGAAAGACCCCGGGCTTCCCGGAAAGGTGAAACGGGTGGTATCCATGGGCGGCACCCTGAATGCACCCGGCAATATAACGCCTTATGCCGAGGCCAATATCTACGGGGACGCCATGGCTGCGGATATTGTGTTTAAGGCAGGATTCAATCTGATGCTGGCAGGCCTGGATGTGACCATGAAGACGTTCATCACGGACAGGGATGTGCAGGACCTGTGTACATACTGTCTGGAAGAATGCAGGCCCATTGCAGGGTATATAAAGGATGTGCTTAAATTCTATTTTGAATTCCACCGGGTATCCATGGGCATGGCCAACGCGTGCGTGGTCCATGACCCGCTGGCCGTTCTGATAGCGGAAGACCCGTCCCTGGGCATGTTTAAGATGGTCAGGGCAGGGGTGGAATATGGGAATGAGGCATTTAAGGGCATGATAAAGACTGACAGCGGGTTCGTACCGGTCCTTGACCGGGAGGAGATTGCCGTGTGCGTGGAGGTGGATTCCGTAAAAGCCGTGCGCAGGCTGTTCTCCGTATTCCAGGACATGAGGCCGGGGCGGTATAACAAGTCATAGTAATGTTTATAAGGAACCGGGCGGACAAGCTGTACGCGGCGTTGGTGTACAGTGCCCTGGGTGCGGATGTATGCGGTATGTGCGTGGACGGCAGATGGGTCATGAGGGGGCGCAGGCCCATAAGCCGAATAAATAAAAAGGGATAAAGGAGAAATGTTATGGGAAAGAAAATGATGCACATTGGGTTGGAAGCCGGGGATGTGGGAAGGTACGTGTTCCTTCCGGGAAGCCCGGAGCGTACGGAGAAAATAGCAGCCTATTTTGACAATCCAAGGGAGATTGCCTATAACAGGGAATACAGGACATTCGTAGGGGAACTGGATGGTACCATGGTGGCTGTGACCAGCACCGGGATTGGGGGACCGTCTGCTGCCATTGCGGTTGAGGAGCTGCACCAGTGCGGCGCGGATACCATGATGCGCGTGGGCACCTGTGCGTCCGTATCTCCCAAGGTGTCCCTGGGGGATGTGGTAATCCCCAACGGGGCAGTGAAGATGGAGGGGGTGAGCCAGCACTATCTGCCGGTGGAATTTCCTTCCGTGCCGGATTTCCAGATGCTTAAATGCATCGAGCAGGCAGCCATTAACCTGGATTATCCATATAATGTGGGAGTGACCATCACCAAGGCGTCCTTTTACACACAGACCGAGCCGGAAACCAAGCCGGTGGGACCGGAGCTTCAGTATAAGTGGTCCGCATATGAAAAAGGCGGGGCCGCCTCCACCAGCATGGAATGCGCCCCGCTCTTTGCGGTGGGCGCGTCCCTGGGAATCAGGACAGCCTGTGTGATGGCCAGCGCCACCAATTGCAGGAATTACAGCGATAACGGCAGGAATACGGGAATCGATATTGAGGACAGGGCAATCAGGACCGCAATTGAAGCAATGAGGCTTATAATCAGGAAAGACAAGGAGATGGCATAATTGATGGATTATAAGGAAATGCCCCAGCTGGGGGATTTGAATATACCTTATTATGTGCAGATTTACGATATTATTTACCAGCTGATCCAGGATGAGAAGCTGAAGGAGGGGGATTCCCTTCCGGGAGAGAACATCCTGGCAGAGTATTGGAACGTAAGCCGCAGTACGGTGCGTATGGCGGTGCGCAAGCTGGAAGAGGACGGTTATATCTATAAGATGCAGGGGAAAAAGACCACGGTAACGGGACAGCTGGCCAGGAATAAGGATGGGCTGCAGCATATTACCAACCCATGCCTTGTCAGCTGCGTGGATGCCATTACAAGGGTGGAGGCAGTCATCAGCGTCCAGAACGGAGGACGGCTGATTGGCGATTTGCTGGGATATAACGGCAGGGGGTTCACGGCAGTGGCCGTGGACATGAAATATTTTGTAGGCGATGCTTACGTGGCGTCTTCGGTGGCAATCATCCCTGTGCTGCTTCTGGAAAAAGAGGAAATAGCAATTGATGATGAGGAAGGGCTGAAGGAATTTGCCCTTGCCTCCTTATATAAGCAGGCGGAGCGTTCCAGGCTTTCCATGAGCGCTGTGGAGTGGTCCAGCGAGGTGGTGGACCAGCCCCAATGCCCCATTGTCATTGTAATGGATGAGGTGCTGTTTAAGGGCGAGGAGCCATTAAGCTATCACAAGTACAGGATGGATAGCAACTGGTACCGTTTTACACTGGACCGCAGACTGTGACAAGTGAAACCTTCTGCTGAATAAGCAGTTTGTTAAAATAACATGTACGATTACAGGAGGAAATGGAAATGAAGAAAAGAATCGTAAGTACCCTACTGGCGGCCGCCATGGCAGCATCCATGCTGGCTGGCTGCGGATCTTCCGCAAAAGAGACAGCAGCGGTGCAGGCAGGCAAGGAATCCCAGGCAGGGGATACCACGGCACAGGCGCAGGAGGAAAATGCAGATGACGCAGGTGCTTCTGACAAACCCCTGAAAGTGGTTTATCTGTGCAACGGCAACCTGGGCGACAAGGGCTTCAATGACTCCGCCGCAAGCGGCATGCAGATGCTGGCGGATAAGATGGGGGCCGAGGTCAAGACCATCGAGATGGGCAGGGACGAAACCAGCTACGAGGGCAATTATCTGGATGTGTCTGAGCAGGACTGGGACATGATTGTATCCGGAACCTGGTCTGTCAAGGAACTGGCCCAGGATATTGCGGCTGAGTTCCCTGATAAGAATTACCTGATTTTTGACGTGTCGGTTGACAGGGACGTGGTGACAGAAGGCAATATGATGGGCGTTAACTACTACTCCAACCAGGCGGCATTCCTTTCCGGCGTACTGGCGGCCAAGATGCTGGATTCCGGTGATGCCAAGATTGATCCTTCCAAGAAGATTTTAGGCTTCGTAGGTTCCATGGATACGTCCAATATCAATGATTTCCTGGTAGGGTATCTGGAAGGCGTCCAGTATGTGGATCCTGAGATTAAGGTCGTGACTTCCTACGTGGGCTCCTTTGAGGATGTTTCCAAATGCATGGAAATGACCACCCAGCTGTATAACCAGGGCGCCCAGGTGGTTTACGCGCCGGCCTCCCAGTCCATCCTGGGCGCCGTGACAGCAGCGCAGAAGTCAGATAAATACCTGATTGCCTGCGACCAGGACCTTTATGCAGAATTAAAGGATTCCGATCCGGAACTGGCAGCCAATGTGATTTCCTCCAGCCTTAAGAATGTGGGTGAATCCATCTATACCTCTGTCAAGGGATGGAGCGAGGGAACCATGAGCCTGGACCAGGATTACATCCTGGGACTGGACAGCGGGGCAGTGGGTCTGGCAAAGAATGAAAACTATACAAAACTTGTTCCTGAGGACATCCAGAAATTTATTGACGAGACAGAACAGAAGGTTATAAGCGGTGATATCACGGTTGGAACCGCCTTTGACATGACAACAGAAGACGTAGCAGCTCTTCGTGATGGCATGAAGCCTTGATGCAGGGAAGTCTGGTCCGGGAGGCTGCTGTAGCGGATACAGGGCCTCCTTTTTTGAACGTAAAATCCGGTGTGGATCTTGGAAACATGCGGTGCAGGAAGGGCGGCGCCGGAAGGATGAGGTGTTGATTATGGCAGAAGAAGCATTGAGAATGTCCCATATTGTGAAAATCTACCCCAATGGGGTCATGGCCAACAAGGATGTGACATTGTCCGTGAACCTTGGGGAGATACATGCCCTATCCGGTGAGAACGGTGCGGGCAAGTCTACCCTGATGAAAATCCTGTTTGGCGAGGAACAGCCGACATCAGGTGAAATTTATGTAAATGGAAAACAGGTACATATGTCATCCCCGCAGATGGCAATAAAAATGGGGATTGGAATGGTGCACCAGCATTTCATGCTGGTATCCTCCCTGACGGTTGCGGAGAACATCATCCTGGGCATGGAGCCCAGGAAGGGCGTCATGGTAGACCTGGCTTTTGCAAGAAAGCAGGTGGAAGAGATGGGCAGGAAATATAACCTTTACGTGGACCCGGACAAGCGGGTGGAGGACCTGACCGTTGGACAGAAGCAGAAGGTAGAGATCCTTAAGGCGCTGTTCCGCGGGGCCAGGATCCTGATTCTGGACGAGCCCACGGCCGTGCTGACGCCCCAGGAGACCCAGGAACTGTTTGATGAGCTTCTGCACCTGAGGGACAATGGATATACAATCATATTCATTTCCCATAAGCTTCAGGAGATTAAGCAGATATGCAGCCGGATTACCATCATACGCCGCGGGACCACCATGGGGGTGCATGAGGTGGAACAGGTTTCGGAGCAGGATATCTCCCGCCTTATGGTTGGCAGGGACGTTATCCTGAATGTGGAGAAGGAGCCGGCCAGTCCAAAGGAAACCCTGGTTAAGGTAAGGGACCTGGTGGTGGTGGACGAGAATGGGAAGCATGCAGTGGACCATGTGTCGTTCTCATTGAGAAAAGGCGAGATTCTTGGAATTGCCGGGGTGGAGGGCAATGGGCAGACCGAGCTGGTGCGGGCCATTACCGGTATGGGGTCTTACAGCCGCGGTACCATTGAGATAAGCGGACAGGATATCAAGGGATATCCGGTTGAGAAGATCAGGAAACTGAAGCTGGCCCATATTCCTGCGGACAGGATGACCATGGGCATGGCGCCCCACCTTTCCATTACGGAGAATATGATTGCAGATAAGCTGGGCTGGAAGCGTTTCTTTAAAAACGGGGTGCGGGATAAGAGGGCGGTAAAGGAATACGGGGATGAGATGGTAAAACAGTACCTGATATTCTGCAAGTCCCAGGACGTGGCCATCAACAGCCTGTCAGGCGGCAATATCCAGAAAGCGGTCCTGGCAAGGGAACTGTCCGGGTCCCCCCAGGTCATCATCGCGGACCAGCCCACCAGGGGCGTGGATGTGGGGGCAACGGAGTTTATCCGCAGACGCCTGGTTGAGATGAGGGATGAAGGGAACGGGGTCATCCTTGTGACTTCTGACCTTAATGAAGTACTGGGCCTTTCCGACAGCCTGATTGTCATGTATGAGGGACGGATCGTGGCTTATATCAGCGACACCTCCCGGATGACAGAAGACCAGCTGGGAACCTATATGCTGGGAATCCAGGTACAGTCGGAGGAGGAGATAAAGGAGGCGCGGCATGAACAGTAATAAACGAATCAACCTGCTGGTGGACCTTGTGAAGCTGGCCCTGATAATCCTCATAGCCTGTGTGCTGGTATCTGTCATTGTGTTTATTGTAAGCGATGACCCGTGGACAGCCATCAGCAGTTTTTTCCTGGGGCCATTTACCTCCCTGCGCAGGGTGGGCAACATCATAGAGGCGGCGTCGCCGTTAATGTTCACGGCGCTGGCAGTGATCATCATCTTTGGTTCCGGCCAGTTTTCCATGATTGCAGAGGGCTCCTTCTTTATCGGAATAACAGGCGCCATGGTGGTAGCCATTGCCTGTAAGCTTCCGGGCGGCATCCACCCGGCTGCGGCCATCCTGTTCGGAGGATTCTGCGGGGCAATGGTTGCACTGGTCCCGGCCCTGCTGAAAATGAAATGGAATGTAAGCGAACTGGTTACATCCATCATGTTCAATTACGTGGTGCAGTTTTTTGCCATTTACATGGTCAGCTATCATTTCCGCGAGGTTAGCAGCTCCAGCCTGGCTTCCCTGGAATTTGAAAAGACATCCAGGCTTCCCGTTGTCCTTAACGGAACCAGGATCCACGCAGGCATTGTGCTGGGAATCCTGCTTTGTATCCTGGTATGGTTTTTCCTGTACCGCACATCCCTGGGGACCAGGCTCAGGATTACCGGGGACAATCCGCTGTTTGCCAGGTATGCGGGCCTTAAGGTCACCGGACTCATGGTTGCGGCCCAGGTCCTTGCAGGAGCCATTGCAGGCATGGGCGGCGGAGCGGAGCTTCTTGGTATGTATAACCGGTTTAAGTGGACCACAACCCCCGGATATGGGTGGACAGGCATCGTGGTTGCGCTGCTGGCCAGAAGCAATCCGCTGCTGGTTCCTCTGGCAGCTGCCTTTATCGGGTACCTGAACGTGGGCGCGGATATCATGGCGCGCAGCAGTGATGTGGGCCGCGAGGTGGTGGATATCATCCAGGGCGTCATGATGTTCCTGATTGCAGCGGACGCACTGTTAAAAGGCTGGAGGCAGCATCTGATTGTCAAGGCCGCAAAAGCAGAGGAAAAGGAGGTGGCGCAGGCATGAATTTACTGGGCTTAATCATCAGTACGGACTTTGTGTACATGTGGATACGTGTGGCAACCCCCATTATCTTTGCTTCCCTGGGAGCTGTGATCTGTACAAAAGCAGGGGTGGTGAATCTGGGGCTGGAAGGCATCATGCTCATATCAGCCCTGGCAGGCGTCCTTGGCAGCGCCTTTGGCGGGAACCTTGTTTGGGGCGTGCTGGCAGGCCTACTGGCAGCGGTTGCGGTAAGCGCTGTGTTCGCATATTTCCATCTTGTCCTGAAGGCCAACAACGTACTTTGCGGCACGGCTGTAAACACCATGGCCACCGGTCTTACGGTATTCGTGCTTCAGCTGGCCACCGGGGAAAAGGGCAACTCCTCTTCCTTAAAAAGCTTTGCATTCCCCAACGTGGACATTCCTGTCATCAGGGATATCCCTGTAATCGGGACAATCCTGTCAGGACATAATGCACTGACATACTTTGCGTTAGTCATGGTGGCAGCCATCTGGTTCTTCCTCTATAAGACGCCTACGGGGCTGCGCATGAGGGCGGTGGGCGAGAACCCGGACGCGGCATCCAGCGTGGGGCAGAACGTGGTGAGGATACAGTTCCTGGCCATTGTGCTGTGCGGCCTTATGACAGGCCTTGGGGGAATGTACCTTTCCATGGGTTATCTTAACATGTTTGTAAGGGACATGACGGCTGGGCGCGGGTTTATTTCCCTGGCAGCCTGTTCCATGGGACAGGCCACGCCCGCGGGGGCCCTGCTGTCATCCATGATATTCGCATTTTTTGACGGGCTTTCCAATATCCTTCAGGTACTTAAGATCCCGTCTGAGTTCATACAGATGCTGCCATATCTGGCAACCATTGCAGGCCTTACGGTTTACTCCATCCAAAAGTCAGCCGCGGCCAGCCGTAAAATGAAGAAAATAAAGGAGGTACAGGGCTGATGGCACTGGACAAAGAAAGTAAGACAGCAGGAAAGAAGCAGTATCACATTCATCTGAAACCGGGCGATATAGGAAAATATGTGCTTTTGCCGGGCGACCCCGCGCGTTCCGACCGCGTGGCCAGGTATCTTGAGAACGCTGAATTTGTTGCGGTTAACAGGGAACACCGCACCTTCACGGGATTTTATAAGGGGGTCAAGATTTCCGTCACCTCCACCGGCATGGGCTGCCCTTCGGCTGCCATTGCGGCGGAGGAGCTGATGAACATCGGGGCGGAGTGCCTTATACGCATCGGAAGCAGCGCTGCCCTGCAGGATCATATTAAAATCGGCGACCTGATGATTTCCACCGGTTCCATGAAAAATGAGGGGACCAGCCGTTTCTATGTGCCGGACTGTTTCCCGGCCGTGCCGGATTTTGACCTGACCAGGGCCATCATAGATACGGCCAGGGAAATGCAGCCTGATTTATATGGAAAGGTGTATTACGGGATCAATGCATCGGACGACGCCTTTTACGGGGAAACCCAGGAATGGATTGACAAGCTTTCCGGGCTGGGATGCCTGAACGTGGAGATGGAGAGCTCCGCGCTTTACACGGTCTGCCATAAAAGGAAGAAGAGGGCGGCCATGATCAGCGCTGTTTCCGGCAACCTGGTTACAGGGGAAGTGATTTACGAGACAGCTAATGAGGGGCTGGCAAGAGGCTGGGATGAGGAAATCAAGATCGTGCTTGAAGCAATATACCGGTTTGAGAAGGAAATGAACGGCGCAGGGAATGAGGCCGCAGAATAGAAAAGGAAGGTATGAAACATGGGAGAACAGAAAACCATGCACACGGATGTAACATCTGACCAGATTGGGAAATATGTATTCCTGCCCGGAAGCGTGGAGCGGGCGTCCCTGATTGCAGAGCATTTCGACAACCCGGTAAAGGTTGCGCATAAGAGGGAATTCCTAACCTACACAGGAACCCTTGAGGGTGTGCCGGTGACCGTGACCAGCACTGGAATCGGCGGCCCATCTGCCTGCATTGCCATTGAGGAGCTGCACTCCTGCGGCGCGCACACCATGATGCGCATTGGTTCCGCCGCATCTACTTCCCCCAAGGTCAGGATGGGGGATGTGGTAATACCAAACGGCGCGGTACGCATGGAGGGGACGGGCAATCACTATCTGCCCTTTGAGTTTCCGGCCGTGCCTGATTTTGAGATGTTAAAGGCGCTGGAGGCAGCTGCCGTCAAGCTGGGGCACCCCTATAACGTGGGGGTTACCATCACAAAGGATTCCTACTACACAGAGGCTGAACCTGAGACAAAGCCGGTTTATGAGGAGCTTAAGTACAAATGGGAGTCTTACATAAAAGGAGGCGCCACCAATACCAGCATGGAGTGCGCGGTGCTTTTCCTTGTGGGCGCGTCCCTGGGTATCAGGACAGCCAGTGTGATGATAAGTGCCACTGACTTTGGCCAGTATTCCAATGATGCAAAGGATTATCCGTCCGGTTGGGAACAGAGGGCCATTGAGGTGGGGATTGAAGGGATGAGGAGGATGATACGTAAGGATAAGGCGGATGGTATGTCCATGTAACGGAAAACTGTATTATGGGAGGGAATCCATGGTTACTGCAAGGTCCCCGGAAGGCGTCAGGCTTTCCGGGGACCTTTTTCTGGAATTTTGGCGGGTTGTATAGGATTCTGTAAATTTCCTAAATATTAGAAAATTACCGTATTTCAGCAAAATTACCGAAACATAAATGAAAAATTACCGTTTTGATATGCCGCAATAAGTTTCCCGTACCCCTAAGAAAAGTGATACATTCTAGGTAAAATAAATGAGAGGAGGCTGCATATGAAGATTTTAGCAATCACTGCCTGTACGGCTGGCATCGCCCACACCTACATAGCAAAGGAAAAGCTGGAAAACGCAGCAAAAGAATTAGGTGACTCAATTAAAGTTGAAACCCAGGGTTCCATTGGCGTTGAAAACGAACTGACACCGGAGGAAGTAAAGGATGCGGACGTGATCCTGATTTCTGCTGATATCCGCGTGAACAAGGAACGCTTCAAGGGGAAACCGGTGGTGGAGATTCCTATCAGTACGGTTATGAAATCTCCGAAGGGTGTAATTAACAAGATTCACGAGAAGCTTGGCAAGTGAGTATGGCAGATTGGCAAATACTGAAAGATGGGGGACTTTTAAATGGCAAAGAAGCAGAAATTCATGAAACACATTATGACCGGTATCTCCTATATGATTCCTATTGTTGTGGCAGGCGGTATCCTTGGGGCGCTGGCAAAGGCATTTGGCGGATGGGATATCGGAAGCGCTGTTGCGGCGGGTGCAACACCGTTTTCAAACCTGAATCCATTTACCTGGGTAGGGTTCTGGTGGGGTGTTAACAAATTAAGTTCCTATGCAATGGATTTTGCGGTTGCAGTGATGACAGCAGGCGCCGCTTATTCCATGGCAGGACGGCCCGGCATTGTGCCTGGTCTGATTATTGGCTACTGTTCGGCCCAGTCCAAAGCCGGCTTCTTAGGCGGCCTTCTGATGGCATTCATCATCGGTAAATTTGTGAACTGGATGAAGACATGGAAGCTTCCCAAATGGTGTGAAGGGCTTATGCCTGTTATGTTCATACCGGTCATATCCACACTTGTCTGCGGCATGATCTTCCTGTGTGTTTTCTCAATCCCTCTGGCATGGATCATGGATGTGTTCCAGCAGTGGATCATCTCCTTGAACGGCGGCGCGAAATCCGTGATTGGAGCGGTAATCGGTGCCTGCATGGGCTTTGATATGGGCGGGCCTGTTAACAAGACCGCATCCATGGCAGCCAATGCCCTGGGTGCCGACGGAATCAACGGCCCCATGTGTGCTAAGATCATCGGCGGCATGACTCCTCCCATCGGACTGTTCATCGCGACCATGATTAGAAAGAACAAGTTTACCAGGACCGAACTGGAGACAGCAAAGACAGCGCTTCCCATGGGACTCTGCTTTATCACGGAGGGCGTCCTGCCTTTTGCCGCAGCAGATCCCGCAAGGTTCATTCCGTCCAGTATGGCAGGTTCTGCTGTTGCGGGCGCCATTGCAGTAGGCATGGGCTGTGAGTCCGTGGCAGGCCATGGAGGCATATTCGTGGTTCCCATGATGAAGAATCCGGTGTGGTTCATGATTGCGCTTGTCATCGGCTCTGCAGTGACCGGCATCATCTACGCGCTGATTAAAAAGCCGTCCATGGATGAGGCTGCCGCAGAGGAAGAGGACATTGACATTGATCTGGATATCAGGATTGAATAGCTTAAATAATGGCGGTGTAAGGACAATGGACTAGAAAGGACAAAATCATTATGTTAGTTTCAATGAAAGCAATTCTTGAAGATGCAAATACAAATTACTACGGCGTCATGGCCATGAACAGCATTAACATTGAGATGGCGCGCGCCGGCATCATGGCTGCTGAGGAGGAACACTCTCCTATCATCATCCAGTTTGGCCCCGGCCAGATGAAGAATCATGCCCACATGGAGGAAATGCTTCCGGTGGTGGAGGAACTGGCAAAAAGGGTGCATGTACCCGTTGCCTTAAACCTGGATCACGGCAGTGATTTCTATGTGATTGCAGACTGTATCAACGCTGGTTTTACCAATGTCATGTTTGACGGCTCATCCCTTCCCTATCAGGAAAATGTAAAGAGGACCGCCATTGTCAGCGCCCTGGCCCACGGCATGGGCTGCTCCGTTGAGGGGGAGCTGGGCCATGTGGGACAGGCGGCTGACGCAGATGACGACAACCTGGATTTATACACAGACCCTGACCAGGCCATGGATTTTGTGACCAGGACAGGGGTGGATGCCCTGGCAGTTGCCATCGGTACGGCCCATGGCGCATATCCCAAGGGCAAGATCCCAAAACTTGACTTTGAACGTCTCCGCCTGTTAAAGGAAACCTTAAAGATGCCGTTGGTGCTGCACGGCGGTTCCGGCTCCGGGGAGGAAAACCTTAAAAAGGCTGTGGCAGGGGGAATCAACAAGATTAATGTGTGCACCGATGCATGGCAGGCTGCCAAGGATGCCACTTTACATGCCCTCAGGGATAACCCTGGGATGGACTATATGCACCTGTGCATGGCGGCTGAGGCAGGAATCAAACAGTTTGTCAAAGATTACATGAAAGTCATCGGTTCCAGCGGCCGTTATATTTATGGCCAGGCTGTGGGCAGGAGCAGCGAGTAATCACAAAAGAACAGGGAGTGCTGGATTGAAAGAGGATAAGAAGGCAAAAGACAACAGCCGGATAATGAGGCGCCTTCTGGATGGAGGAAGCTATACCACGTTGCAGATTGCAGAACAGGTAGGGCTGTCTGAAAAGACTGTGCGGACCAAGATGGACCTTATCAACGACTGGCTGGAGGAAGAGAACCTGGGACGGATTGAGCGCAGGCAGGGAAAAGGAATATGGCTGGCGGCGGATGAGAACCAGAAAAAGCGTCTGAACCAGCTGCTTCTCT
>ERZ791803.635-NODE-635-length-20997-cov-7.549088_pt1 | contig 20997 bp, 27 predicted proteins | sample MGYA00510307_ERZ791803 | MGnify/ENA primary metagenome ERZ791803 (study PRJEB30046, sample SAMN00791963) | human gut metagenome | study: EMG produced TPA metagenomics assembly of the A metagenome-wide association study of gut microbiota in type 2...
CAAAACGTCAGTAGGGCATTACAGAGCCACTTCCAGAGGTGGCTCGATAATGTCAAGGCGAGGACAAAATTATGGCAACACCGGACTGGGAGGCCATCGAATCGGCATACCGGGCCGGAGTCCTTAGTCTCCGTGATATAGGCGATAAATACGGCGTTACTGAAGGGGCTATCAGGAAGAGGGCTAAAAAGTTTGACTGGGTACGCAAGGCCAGTACGCAGGTACGCAAAAATGGTACGCAAAGTGGTACGCAAAAGAGTAAGGCGCGTACCAGCGAAAAGCCTGCCAGCTCTGGCCGTACGCAAAAAAGTACGCAACCGAAAGCCGAACCTCAACCAGATACGAAACCGATACGCGGGGTGCGTACCGATCCGCCGACTAACCCATTTCAACCCGGTAACCAGCAGGCGTTAAAGCATGGTGGTTACGCCCGCCGCCTTCTGCTTAAAGATGAGGTCATTGAAGACGCGAAAGCGTTGACACTCGAAGACGAATTATTTCGCCTTCGGGCTAACAACCTTGTCGCCGCAGAGAATATTGGCCGGTGGTTGACCAAGCTGGATGATGCTGAAGGGGACCAGGAAAGAAAGGTGTTGATGGAAAATATCAGCGCCGCCGAGAAGGCGATGATGCGCAATACCGTTCGTATTGAGTCCATCGTCGGCACGCTTGCGACGGTAGGCAAAATATTTGCTGATACGGACTATCGCAAGGCTGCTACTGATAAGGTGTCGCTGGAGGCCGATCGTCTTCGCCGTGATGCAGGTATTGATGATGGCAACGGAGAGCGTGACCTCAATGACTTCTACTCTGACATCCAAACCGACGCTGAATCCGGTCCTGCGTAGCTTCTGGACGACGCAGGCGCGTAACAAAGTGCTTTATGGTGGCCGGTCATCGTCAAAATCGTGGGATGCCGCTGGCATAGCCATATTTCTGTCGAATAAATACAGCCTGCGCTTTTGTTGTGCACGTCAGATCCAGAACAAAATTGAAGAGTCGGTATATACCCTGCTCAAAATTCAGATTGACCGCTTTGGCCTGCGGCATCGCTTCCGCATTCTGAACAACAAAATCATTAACCGGGTGACCGGGTCTGAATTCGTCTTTTATGGGCTCTGGCGCAACATTGAAGAGATTAAGTCTCTGGAAGGTATCAGCGTTCTGTGGCTTGAAGAGGCCCACGCGCTGACGGAATACCAGTGGAAGATACTGGAGCCTACCATCCGTAAAGAGGGCTCAGAGTGCTGGTTTATCTTTAACCCCGGACTGGTGACTGATTTCGTTTGGCGTAACTTTGTGGTCGATCCGCCAGAAGATACGCTGATACGCAAAATCAACTACGATGAAAACCCCTTTTTGTCCGACACCATGCTGAAGGTTATCGAGGCCGCTAAGCGCCGGGATCCGGATGGGTTTAAGCACGTCTACGAAGGCGTGCCAGAGTCGGATGATGATGCGGCCATTATCAAGCTGTCATGGATTGAGGCGGCCGTTGATGCCCACAAAGTCCTTAATTTCGAGCCAAGCGGGCGTAAGCGTATTGGCTTCGACGTTGCCGATAGCGGCGCCGATAAGTGCGCTAACGTCTATCGCCACGGCTCCGTCGTGTATTGGGCGGATGAGTGGAAGGCGAAAGAAGACGAATTGCTGAAGAGCTGCCAGCGTACGTATCAGGCAGCACTGGAGCGCGATGCTGATATCGTCTACGACTCAATCGGCGTTGGGGCATCTGCTGGCGCGAAATTCTCAGAAATTAATGAGGATCGTAAGCGCGAAAACATGAACGCATCCCGCATCAACTATCAGCGTTTCAACGCTGGCGCTGGTGTGAATGAGCCGGACTATGAATACATTGGCATCCCGAACAAAGATTTTTTCGCCAACCTCAAAGCGCAAGCCTGGTGGCTGGTAGCGGATCGCTTCCGTAACACCTTCAACGCGGTAAAGAACGGCGAGCAGTACCCGGTAGATGAGCTGATTAGCATTGACTCATCCTGTCCGCTGCTGGAAAAGCTCAAGCTGGAACTTACCACCCCGCACCGAGATTTCGACAAAAACGGTCGCGTGATGGTGGAAAGCAAGAAAGACCTCGCCAAGCGTGACGTACCATCGCCGAACGTGGCCGACGCGTTCATCATGGCGTTTGCTCCAACCGATACGGCAATGGATATCTGGGAAGCGCTGGGAAACAGCTAAATACCTGGAAATAACCGTTTCACGCAAAATTCACGCTATTCATTTTTCGACCCTGTTTATGCATGTTTTATTCACGCGCTTTTAGCCACTTAACCCCGATAAATAAGCCTTTGGCGGACATTTCATCATAGGAGGGATCCGGCTGGTGCGGGTAACAGTCATTATGTTAAATCGGGTCGTTTTTTAACAAATTATCCTATCCGCCACGAGTACCGAAAAAGCCGGAGAATAGTCACCATGGCGAAGAAAACAGGACGAGTCGCCACGGCGGATTCGTACGATAACTTTGTTGCCCGTGTAGGTATGCAGCAGCCTAACCAGCATGCCGCATCGACCTACAGGGCGAACTATACCAGCCGCAACCGCCTGCTCATCGAGTGGGCTTATCGTTCCTCCTGGATTATTGGCGCCGCAGTCGATTCGAAAGCGGACGATATGACCAAAAAGGGCGTGCGGATCACCAGTGAGATAGACCCGAAACGCCGTGGCATTCTTGAATCGCGGTTCGATGAGCTTCAGCTTTGGGATTGCATCAACGAGACGCTGAAATGGTCCCGGTTGTATGGCGGGGCGGTGGCGCTGATTCTGATTGAAGGTCAGGCACCGCTGACGCCGCTGGTGCTGGATAAGGTTGGCAAGGGCAGCTTTAAAGGTCTGGCTGTACTTGACCGCTGGATGATTAACCCACAGCTCACCAGGCGCATTAAGGCGCTTGGCCCTAACCTCGGCAAGCCTGAATTCTATGACATCGTGACAACGGCGCAGGGGCTTCCTGCGTGGACTGTTCACCACAGCCGACTGATCCGCATGGATGGTGTGAAACTGCCCTACCAGCAGAAAATCACCGAAAACGAGTGGGGTATGTCCATTGTCGAGCGCATCTTCGATCGTCTGACTTCCTACGATAGCACCAGCGTCGGCGCCGCCCAGCTTGCCTACAAGGCACATTTGCGAACGGCAAAGATTAAAAAGCTGCGTGAAATTATTGCCACGGGCGGTAAGGCGTTTGAAGCGCTTATCAAGAATATGGAAATGGTCCGCCAGTACCAGACGAACGAGGGTATGTCCCTGTTTGATTCGGAGGACGAATTTGAAACACATTCCTATTCTTTCGCGGGCCTGTCTGACCTGCTTAGCGAGTTTAAAGAGGATATCGCGGGTGCTGTTGGTATTCCTCTTGTCCGTCTGTTCCGCCAGTCACCGAAGGGTTTTTCAACCGGTGACGCTGACCTCGCGAACTACTACGACGACGTGGGAACGCTTCAGGAGCGAGATTTACGGCCTCACATCCGCCTGTTATTCGATGTACTGCATCGCTCAGAGTTTGGCGAGCCGTTGCCGCAAGATTTCACCTTTGAGTTTAACCCCCTGTGGCAGATGAGCGACACCGATCGCTCCACGGTGGCGACCAACACGACCACCGCCCTGGCAACCGCGGTGCGTGATTTGGGAATGTCGCCGGCTGCTGCTCTGACCGATTTGCGCGAACTGTCTGACGTTACCGGCATCGGTGCTTCAATTAGCGATGAGGATATCCAGAATGCGGCGAAACAGTGGCAGGAGACTGAATCTGAAACCAGCCCTCCGCCGCCGATCGGAGGTCCAGTATCAGAAAAGCCTACTGGCGATAGTCGACCAGATAAATCAAATCGTCACGGGTTCCTACGATGGTTCACAGGCAAGCGCTGAGAGCATTGCTAAATCGCTTGTTGACTACTCCGGGGTGATCGACGACTGGGCCGAAATGGTCGGTCGAAAGATGTTTGCCCAGGTGGAGCGTGAAGAGTGGAATCAGTGGCGTTCTGTTTCGGAAGAAATATCCGCTGGTCTGCGTGACGTGATTAGTAACACTCCTGTCGGCATGGTGGCACAAGACATCGTTTACCGGCAGATTCGCTATATGAAGTCTCTGCCATTAGAGGCGGCCGGACGTGTCAGGGAGATTCAGGAGCGTGCGATACAGGCTGTCATCCATGGTGAGCGTCCCGATCAGCTTTACGAGATGATCATGCAGTCCGGCGACGTGGCGGCCAGCAGGGCGCGGATGATAGCCCGCACCGAGATAGGGCGCGCAACTGGCGCGCTGACTCAGGCTCGGGCGCTGTCCGTTGGTTCTGAGGGGTACTGGTGGCGCATTGAAGGTGCAGGCACCAGGCCATCACACCGAAAAATGAAAGATAAGTTTGTGCGCTGGGATAGCCCGCCAACGCTCGATGGCATGACCGGACACGCCGGGTGCCTGCCTAACTGCAAGTGTTGGTCGGAAGTGCAAATACCTGACCCTGTAAAATAACAGGCCGCCAATGAGCGGCCTTTTCAATGCCCGCAATTCAGCAGGTAACCCATGAAATATTTCTTTAAAACCCGCCTGGGCAATACCCGCTTTCAACTTGCTGATGGGTCAGTCCTGTTTAAGGACGTCCCGATCGCAAGGACTGGTGAGCAGGTATATGGCGCTGAGGAGCTGCCTGACCTGCAGCCTGATAGCCACGGACTCATAACCGTACGGCGCACACCTGAAGAAGTTTTCAGCGAGCGCACTATCGCATCGTTTGAGGGTATGGCCGTCACGATAGGCCACCCCAAAGACTTCAGCGGAAACATCATCTTCGTCACGCCAGAAAACTGGCGGCAACTCTCTAACGGGCACATCCAGAACGTTCGCCGAGGCGCGGGTGATAAATCAGACCTGCTGCTGGCGGACGTCATTGCCAAAACGCCTGAGGCCATTCAGGCAGTGGAGAACGGCGACGAAGAGGTGAGCTGCGGTTATGACGCTGACTACCGACAAATCTCGCCGGGCATCGCAGAGCAGTACGCGATAACCGGTAATCATCTGGCCTTTGTCCCTAACGGGCGGGCTGGTTCACGTTGTGCATTGGGAGACGCTATGCCGAGCACTACTAAAAACTGGTTTACCCGGCTGTTGAAGGCCCGTAAAACCAACGATGCCGCCGAAATGGCGAATCTTATCGACAACCCGCCTGATGATGTCACGGGCGATAACGATGTATCGACCTCTATGACACCCGGTGGAGTGATCATTAACCTTGCGCCGCAAAATCCGCTTCCCGGCCCGGCATTGCCTGGTACCGGCGATGCCGAGGAAGAAATTCCTGCATGGGGTAAGGCGCTGATTGAGGCGGTTGCCAAACTCACGCCTGCGGCAGCTGCTCCTGGTACCGGCGATGCCGAGGACGAAGATGAGAAAAAGGAAGAAGAGGGTAAGGTTACCGGCGATGCCGCTTACCGTGCCGATCTGATTCAGCCAGGCATCCAGTTGCCAGAAAAGGCGAAGCCGACGGCATTCAAGCGTCAGGTGCTCGCCTCTGCAGATCAATCTCTGGTGCGCTCTATTGTCGGTGATGCCGATATCAGCAAGCTGAAAAAAGCCACGGTAGATATGGCTTTCACGGCTGTTTCTGAGCTGGCGAAAAACCGCAATACCAAAACCGTCGACAGCCTGCAAACGCAGACTGCCACCACTGTTAAAACCATTGCCGGTATGAATCAGGCCGCGCAGGAATTCTGGTCTAAACGAGGCTAACCAATGGGTAATACATTTCTTTACCGGATGCCAGCGGGCATCGCCGGGGCAATTTCTCGTCCGCAGGATCTGACGGTTGAACCTCAACTGCTGGACTCCTCCAACCTTTTCCCCGCTTACGGCCTTGGCGGCAAGATTTCCTCCGGGAAATTTGTGCCAATCGCTGCGAGCGATACAGCGTCGGTGCTGGTGGGCATTTACGTTCGTCCGTATCCGACCGCCAGCCAGCCGGATAAAGTCCAGCAGGTAGGCAGCGGTAAAAACTTCACCGGCGATTGCCTGGTCCGTGGTTACGTCACGGTAAACATCGGCGCGGATGCATCCAGCGTTGCGCTGCATGGCCCGGTCTACATGCGAGTGGCCACACCATCCGCCTCAAGCCCTCTCGGCGCGTTCCTTGCCGCCGCTGATGGCTCGAATACCGTCCAGATCACTAACGCTTACTTCAATGGCCCTGGCGACACCAGCGGCAACATTGAGCTGGCCTTCAATATTTAAGGAAATCGCAAATGCCAATGACATTTGACCAGGCGACAGTCGACGGCACTGGTGCCTTTCTTGTCCATGAGCTGGAGCGTCTCGATCAGACACTGAATCTGCCGCTGGTGAATTTCACCTGGTCGCGCGATATCCAGTTGCGTGAAGACGTGTCTATTGCTGATGAGATCAGCTCGTTCACTAACACCACTTTTGCTGCTGCCGGTACGCCGAATGCCAACGGCAAAAACTGGCTTAGCAAAGCCGCGACCGCGATGGCTGGACTTAACGTCGACATCGCAAAAACTGGCTTCCCGCTCACACTGTGGGGTATGGAGCTTGGCTGGACCGTTCCTGAATTGCAGGCAGCTGCGCAGGTTGGTCGCCCGATCGACACGCAGAAGTACGACGGCATGCAGCTGAAGTGGAACATGGACACGGACGAGCAGGTTTATATCGGCGATTCCGGTCTGAACGTTAAAGGCCTGCTGAACCTGGCACAGGTAACGCCGACCAACGCCGCGAAGACCTGGGCGACCTCCACCGCTGACGAAATCCGGGCGAGCATTAATGCCGGGTTGAGTGCTGCGTGGGCCAACTCAGCTTACTCCATGGTACCGACGGACCTGCTGATTCCGCCGGAGCAGTTCTCTCTGCTGGCAAGCACCATCGTATCCAGCGCTGGTAACCAGTCACTGCTGACCTATCTGGAAACCAACACCATCGCATACCACCAGAACGGGCGTCCTCTGAACATCCGTCCGGTGAAATGGGCGAAAGGTCGTGGCGTGTCGAACTCTGATCGCATGATGTTCTACACCAACGACAAGAAATACGTTCGCTTCCCGATGGTTCCGCTGATGAGCGTGCCGATCCAGTATCGCGGCCTGTATCAGCTCGTAACCTATTACGGCAAGCTGGGTGCAGTAGAGCCGGTTTATCCGGAAACTCTGGCCTACGTCGACGGCATCTAACCTGCGGCGGCCCGAAAGGGCCGCTCATGAGGACTTGCAATGAAAAAGATTTACGTACTCTCCCCGTTTAACTTCAACGACGGCAAAGAGCAAAAGCATTTCCCGGTTGGCTTCCACGACGTCGATGACACGGTTGCTGATCACTGGTTCGTAAAAGCGCACTGTTCTCCGGATGGCGAAGCGCCAGCGGTCGCAGAAGACCCGCGCATTGCTGAGCTGGAAGCAAAAATCGCCGAGAAAGATGCGCGTATTGCTGAACTCGAAGCGCAATTGCCGGAGACTACCAATAATGGCAAGAAATCAAAGTCTGCCGACGCCTGAGCAGTTCAGGGCAACCTTTCCGCAGTTCGCTGACGAAACAAAGTACCCCTCGCAAATGATCCAGGCTCGACTGAATCTTGCTGATGCCATGCTGAGTGAGTCGCGCTTTGGCGTGGATATCTTTCCCTACATCGTCGGGCTGTATGTTGCGCACTACATGTACCTTTACGCCGCCGATATGCGTGGTATGGCTGTGGGTACTGCTGGTGGTGTAAATAGCGGCATACAGACCGCGAAATCAGTGGATAAGGTTTCAGCCAGTTATGACGCAAGCGCAACCCTGGACCCTAATGCCGGTTTCTGGAACAACTCCCGTTACGGATCGGAGTTCTGGGAATACCTGATGATGTTTGGTGCCGGAGCGGTTCAACTGGGGACGCCGGAATGAAAAGCGGGCTCACAATTCGGGAAGACAATTACAGTGTCGTTCTGGATGCGCTGAAACAACTGTCAGGCACTGATGTGCTGGTTGGTATCCCGGCAGGTCCTCCGCGCGATGATGCGCCGCTGAGCAACGCTGAGCTGGGGTATCTCCAGTCCACCGGGGCAACCGTAGAGATAGACGGTGAGACCGTTACTCTGCCGCCAAGGCCATTTCTGGACATGGGCATTGAGGATTCCCGGGATAAAACGACCGAGCGTTTAAAGCTGGCCGCTCAGTCTGCGCTTGAAGGTAAGGCAGATGTGGCGTCGATGCATCTTGAAGCCGCAGGCCAGATTGCGCGTGATGCCTCAAAGGCTGTCATTGAGGCAGGCGATCGTCTGACCCCACTATCTGGAAAGACCATCAAGAAGCGCAGAGAAATGAAGCCGCCCATCCCAGGCGATAAGCCGTTGCGTGCCCGCGGATTCCTTTTCAGAGCGATTCAGTATGTCGTGAGGAAAAAATAATGCCGTTTCTCGATGTGACTGATGTTCTGCTTGATCCGGACTTTGTCGACCTGTCGCTGGTGTGTCACCGGCAGGTGCAGATGGTCGATGAGGATAACTTCCCCATTAACACCCCGCAGGAAATCCCTTTTAACGGCGTAGTGACTGTTGACCGTTCGCTTGAAGCAAGGCGAATGGCCGCCGGGCAAAACATCAATGGCGCCATCCTCATCGTTACCCAGTTCAGGCTAACGCAGGGGATGCCCGCCAGTGATTCAACGCCAGAACTCGACGCTGATATCGTTTTATACAGCGGAAGACGGTACCGCGTGACCTTTGTCGATCCGTACACCCGATACGGTGCCGGGTTCGTGCAGGCACATTGCGAGCTTCTGGAGTTTAACGGAGGGATTCCCGTTGAGTAACGACAGCACAGAGCCTGGGTATCTAACCCCCGTCGGGGATGCTCCTGATTACGATAAGGAGCTGGAAAAGCAACTGAGTCGCTGGGTAAGAGGCGTGACGGGGATATCAGTTAATCTGGTGTTGCCCCGGTTTACCGATCCCCAGTCCAAAATACCACCGAACGGTGAGACGTGGTGCGGGTTTAACTTTTCCACGCTCTCACGTCCCGGCACTCCTGCAAATGTCCAGGTAAGCGAAGAGCAGAGCGAACAATGGTCATGGGAGAGTATCCAGGTGCTTTTCTGTTTCTATGGCCCCGGCGGTTCCGGGATGGCCACGCGGTTTCGTGACGGAATGTTTGTAGATCAAAACGCAGATACGTTGCGACGAATCTCGGGTTTGTCGCTGGTGAGCGCTGATGATATACGAAACCTCCCCGAATTGATCAACAACCAGTGGGTGCGCCGGTATGACCTTGCCGTGACCCTTTCCCGCAAAAACACCCGTACCTACAACGTTAAATCTGTCGTTGACCCTAACGTCACGATAGTTACCGGAGACTAACATGGAAAAAGGGCTTCCCCTTAACCGTATCGCTAACGTGACGGTGACGCTTTCTGCTCGGGCCGCGCAGGGGCGCAATTTTGGCTCAATGCTCATCCTGGGCGACTCAACTGTTATTCCGATTTCTGAGCGGCTGCGCCTTTACTCCAGCGCTGATGATATCGGCGATGACTTTGGTGTAGACAGCCAGGAGTATGCAGCGGCCGTTATCTGGTTCTCCCAGCAACCTCAGCCGACTCTGGTGTATGTCGGTCGCTGGGCGAAAACGCTGGCTACTGGCGAAACAGGCAGCGCAGAAAGCCTCCTGCAGGCGGTTAACGCTTTGCTGGACTGGAATTCATGGTATGGCCTTCATCTTGCCGTGCCGGTAGCTGATTATCCTTCCGACACCGACATTATCAGTGTGGCGGCGGCTATCGAAGCCGCGAGTGTATCCCGCATCTTTGGCGTTACCTCGGCTGATTCAACGATTCTTGACGCGGCTACCACGACGGATCTGGCTTCCAAGCTGAAAGCAGCGAAATACAGCCGTACCTTTATCCAGTACTCGACCAGCAGCCGCTATGCTGCGCTGTCCTCGTTTGCGCGTGCGTTTACTGTTGACTTCACCGGAAGCAACACGACGATCACCCTCAAGTTTAAACAGCTGCCGGGCGTTACCTACGAAACCCTTGGTACCTCGCAGGCTAACAACCTGGAGGCGAAAAACTGCAACGTTTACGTGTACTACGAAAACGATACAGCGATTCTTGAACAGGGCGTTATGGCAAACGGCGATTTCTTCGACGAGCGCCATGGCCTCGACTGGTTGCAGAACGCCGTACAGACGGCTGACTACAACACGCTCTATACGAGCACAACCAAAATCCCCCAGACCGACGCCGGTACCACAACCCGTATCGCCAACATTGAGCTGGTGCTCGATAAGGCTGTGCAAAACGGTCTCTTTGCGCCGGGTAAATGGACTGGTGGCCCGATTGGCCAGCTCAATACCGGTGACATGCTGACGAAGGGCTATTACACCTGGGCAGAAAACGTTGATGACCAGCTTCAGGTCGATCGCGAAGCGCGGAAAGGTGTGCCAATTCAGGTTGCCGGGAAACTGGCCGGAGCCGTTCATTACGGCACCGTCGCAATCACGGTCGTGCGCTAAGGAGCCATAGATGTCTACGTATTCGTTTCTTGATGTTTCGGCCTCTCTCGCAGGGCCTACCGGGTTAGTTGAGCTTGGCTACGGCTCAGCGAACGCCGAAGAGGGCATTACTGTCACAATGACAGAGGCCAAAAACACCATGACCATCGGCGCCGATGGCGAGGTGATGCACAGCCTGCACGCCGGAAAGAGCGGCACTATCACGGTAACTTTGCTGAAAACCTCCCCGGTAAACAAAAAGCTCTCGCTGATGTACAACGCACAGAGCCTGTCCTCGGCGACGTGGGGCAATAACGTCATCGTCATTCGCAACAAAGTATCAGGTGATACCACTACAGCGCGTTCTTGTGCTTTCCAGAAGCAACCCGATCACGCTAACGCCAAAGTCGGCAATACGGTTTCCTGGGTCTTTGACTGCGGCAAGATAGATCAGCTGCTTGGGGAGTTTTAACAGATGGAATTTGAAATCAAAGGCGTTAAATACCGCACCGCAAAGCTTGATGTTTTCCAGCAGTTGAAGGTTAGCCGCAAACTGCTGCCGGTGCTGGCCGGGCTGGTTAGCGAATTTTCCACGCTGAAAGCGCAGGCCGCTGCGGGTAACTCAGGTGCAGTGCTGGAAAGCGTACTGCCGAAGATTGCCGATACGCTGGCAGCTCTGCCAGAAGAGGACGTTAACGCGGTGATTCATCCGTGCCTTGGCGTTGTTATGCGCCAGCATGAAAAAGGGTGGGTGAAAATTTTCGATCAGGGCGCGCTGATGTTCGACGATATCGACCTGTTCACGATGCTGCAGCTGGTGGCGCGGGTGGTCGCCGACAGCCTGGGAAATTTTTTGAAAGAACTCCCCGGCAGCGGGACGCCTACCCAGCCATAGGTCCTGTCCTCGAATCCATGCCAGAGGGTGAGGATTTCCTGATGCGCCCGGTGGATGCCGGGCTCATCCATTACACCGACCTGAAAGATGGATCAGTAGACCTGGCTGATATTGCCCGTATGAATGACTGGCTGGACCTGAAAGCCGATAACGAAAACCGCATAGCGAAATGGAGAGAGGCTAATGAACGCTGAAACGCTCAAGGACTTTCTGATCTCGCTTGGGTTCAAAGTTGATGAGGCTGGCGCCAGAAAATTCGATGCCGTCGTTGCCGGGACAACGCTTAAAGCGATTGAACTGGGCGTCAAAGTTGAGGCGGCGGCGCTTTCCGTCGTTGCATTCACCGCGAAAATTGCCAGCGGTCTCGACGACCTGTACTGGGCCTCTCAGCGCACAGGTGCGACGGTGGAGGGCATTAAGCAGATTGGGTATGCGGTTAGTCAGGTTGGCGGCAGTGTCGACGGGGCCCGCGGCTCTCTCGAAAATCTTGCCAGGTTCATGCGTAACAATCCCGGCGCTGAGGGGTTCCTGAACCGGCTGGGGGTTCAAACGCGTGATGCCAGCGGCAACATGCGGGATATGGCGACGATCTTTACCGGCGTCGGCCAGCGTCTTAGCAGTATGCCGTATTACCGCGCGAACCAGTACGCTCAAATGCTGGGGCTGGATGAAAACACCCTGATGGCAATGCGTCGCGGTATCGGCCAGTTTAGTGGCGAATACACCGCGATGGCGAAGGCGATCGGCTATAACGCCGATGTGGCCGCCGTCAGCTCCAATAAATTCATGACCTCGCTGCGCTCCTTTGGGCTGATGGCAGGCATGGCGCGGGATAAAATCGGCTCCAGTCTCGCTGATGGACTTGCTGGCTCTCTGGACAGGCTGCGCCGTCAGATCATGGAGAATTTCCCGAAAATTGAAGGGGCGATAACCAGCACCGTGAAAGGGATTCTCTGGGCTGGTGAGATGGTAGGCAGGGTAATTTACCGCCTCATCCAGCTGGGTCAGAGTATCAGCGACTGGTGGGACTCTCTTGATAAGCAGTCGCAGCAGCTGATCGAACTAATTGGAGCGCTAACCGCAGCGTGGTGGATGCTCAACCGCGCTATGCTCGCATCGCCGATTACGTGGGTTCTCGGTCTTGCCGCTGCCATCGCTTTGCTATGGGAGGATTACCAGACCTGGAAGGAGGGCGGTAAGAGCCTCGTTGACTGGGGGAAATGGAAGCCTGAAGTAGACGCAGCACTGAAAATGGGCGGTGACCTGAAGCAGACTGTCCTCGATCTCGGAAAAGCGCTGGCAAAGCTACTCAATATCGATCCTAAATCCTGGTCTTTAAAATGGGATTTCAGCAACTTCATTACCCAGATGGGTGAGTTTAGCAAGATGCTGAATATGATCGGCGACCTGCTTAACGCTATCAAGGACGGTCGATGGTCAGATGCTGCAAGTATTGGTAAGGCTCTTCTCAAACAAGGTAGCGATCAACCTGACGTCCTTCCTGGTGTTACCAGTAGCGCAGTCAGTGCGCGAGGTAAAGTTCTGGGATTTTGGGAGGAGGTTAAATCTCGTTTCAGTGATGGCGGCTGGTATCAGCATGAGCAGAACACGCTTGCCGATCGCAACAATAACCCCGGCAATATTCGGCCCGTAGGCGGTGGTGGTTTTCGTGCGTTTGGTTCTGCGCTGGAAGGCTGGGAGGCCATGAAAAACCAGCTCATGCGGTACTTTACTGGTAAAACGACCGGGCGCCGCCTGCAGACTATCATGGATATCGTCAGCACCTGGGCACCTGCGGCCGATAACAACGATCCTGCCAAATATGCCCGTGATGTTGCTGGCTGGATGGGTGTATCGCCGACGGCAGCATTAAACCTGTCCGACCCCAATACGATGGCTATGCTCATGCAGTCTATGGCCCGCAAAGAGGGGTATTCGAACTGGAATAGCCCGCTTGCCCATCAGGCTGCTGGAGCGCAGGTGAATCAGCAAAACACCTACAACATCTATGGCGGTAATGCTCAGGAAATTGGGCAGGAAGTCAGTCGCCGACAGCTTGATGCTAATGCCAGGGTGCTGAGAAATAACCAAACTGGAGCAGGATGATGGATATTCTTTCTACTCTCTTTCAGCAGCAGAGCAGGCGGATCGGGCTGATAGTCCCCAGTGTTGTTATTTCGGAAAAGCACGATGACTCGCTTGAAATAACCGAGCATCCCGTAGAGGTCGGCGCAGCAATTTCCGACCATGCATTTCGACGTCCTTCGGAAGTGGTAATGCAGGTCGGTTTCGCTGGTGGCGGTTCCTTGCTTGACTTTGTAGATACGTCTTCTCTTGGGCTGAGCGTAGGTATTGGCCCGAAGGAGACTTATCAGGAACTGTTAAATCTGCAGAGCAGCAGGGTGCCTTTAGATGTGGTTACCGGTAAGCGGATTTACAACAATATGTTGATCCGTGCGCTTGAGGTTACTACTGACAGGACGTCGGAAAATATTCTCTCTGCCGTGCTGACGCTCCGGGAAGTGATTATCACAAGCACAACTACCACGCAGGTGTCTCCAAAGTCCAATATGAAGTTAGGGACGAACACCTCAGCTGTGCAAAACTCCGGGGTGAAAACGCCAGTGCAAAAAAATGAATCAATATTGAGCCGGTTAAGTGGCTTTGTAGCGGGAGGGTAAATGACGATCAGCGAAATCCCTCTTTCCCCGGAAAACCAGCGATTCTCCATATCTGTGGCAGGTCAAAGTCTGCAAATGGCTGTGACCTGGCGTGCTGCTTTCTGGTGTCTGGATATTATGGATAGCAGCGGTGCGGACCTGATAAAGGGGATCCCGCTTATCACCGGCGCCGACCTGCTGGCGCAGTATCGCTATCTCGGGCTTGGCTTTTCGCTTTATGTTGGCTGTGACAACCAGTCCAGCGAAAATCCCACTGAGGCCGATCTGGGGATTTACAGCCATCTTTATGCGGTAACGGAGTAAAAATGTCTCAGAACTGGATGCGGCACTTTGAGCTACAGCTTGTCGACCCCGATGGTGGCGCTATCGACCTTGGAAGTTTTAAAGTCACTTTTAATATCGATTGGTTTAACCTAAGCAGTGAGACGCGCATAGGTACTTTCAAAATCTATAATCTGTCCGCAAATACGGTTAACCGCATCATGGGGAATGAGTTTAACCGAGTGAGGATTATTGCTGGGTATGATGGCATTGCAGCTGATGTTCCCGCCAACCAGGTAGGCGTCGCCAGGACAGTAAATCCCGATGAAGTCGGACAGATGGATGGTCGAAATTATGGGCTGATTTTCGACGGGGAAATCCGGTACACCATCACAGGGAAAGATAACCCCGTTGATAGCTTTGTCCTCATTCAGGCGGCTGATTCTGACCGGGCATTCGCTACCTCGATCACTGCGCAGACGCTGGCGGCTGGCTATACGGTCTCTGACGTCAATGCAGTGCTCATGAAGGACTTCAACGCTAACGGGGCCACGGAAGGGAATACCCCTGCAATGCCTGCAACGGTGTTTCCTCGCGGCAGGGTGCTTTTTGGTATGACCAGGCATCTGATGGATAACGTCGCCGAGCAATGCAAGGCTGACTGGATGTTTGTCGACGGTAAGCGGGAAATGGTGGCGAAAAATGAGGTTGTTCACGAAGCCATTAAACTGAACAGCGCCACCGGCCTTGTGGGTATGCCTCAGCAGACCATTGGTAGCGGCGTTAACGTCCGCTGCCTGATTAACCCTAACATCCGCGTTAATGGCCTGATCGAGCTGAATCAGGCTTCTGTATTCCGTACCGTACTGGGGAATAACGATATCGCCATGACCCAAGGGCGTATCACTGACCAGAACAGCAACGGAAACATCACCATTGAAGGCACAACTGCGCAGCCTGCCAGTATTGCTACTGACGGCGTTTATATTGTCCGTGGCATTATGTACACTGGCGATACAAGGGGTCAGGCGTGGTACATGGATATGATGTGTGAGGCGCGTGGCGCGGTGGATTTAAGAAGTCAAACGGCAATGAATCAGTGGGGTTAAATTGAGAACATTAAACGCCGCCGTAGTTTTGTTGGCTGTCGCGTCTTTTGCAGCCATTGCAGCCCCAGGGAAGTATGAGACATTGGCTGTTGATCTGATGGATCATCAGCAGTTTACTGAGTGGCAGCACTATGCATCAGCAACGCCTTTCTTTGCTATGAATGGTCGGCGCTTCTCAATGACCATTGACGATTTTGCAGATGTCATGAGCAATACATTTAAAGAGTGTGAGGATATGGATGCCTACACGAATCGTAAAGGGTCGACAGATGACTGCAAAGCATATATTTATAAAGGGATAAAGGAGTGGACCGCGCTATCCAGAGATAAATCTGTAAGTGATGTCGCATGGAAGATGGGTACCCAATATGCATTTAACTCTCGCAATCCTATAGCACACATGAATGTTTGGGACTTTAACGGATGGGCTGCGGGGATTCGTGTGGCCAAATCTAAAGGTTACTAACAGCATGTATGCACCTAAGATTATCGGGTCTTTCCCGTGCAAGAAAACTTCAAGTAATTAACAATTATACTTAAGCGTCCTAACTTCTCTGTGGATTATATGAAAAAAATAACTGTTGTTCTTTCTCTCGTATTTCTTGCGTTTAATGCTCATGCCAAAACGGTATCTGACTTCATTAATGAACACCCAGAATTGGCAAAAAAACCGACAATCAAAACCGCCATTCAGCAAATAGCCATAGGCAACGCAGGCATGGAGGCTGTAAGTAACGGAGCCACAAGCGGAACCTTAGCTGAAGATAGCCAGAAGCTATTGGCTGAAAATGGGTATGACTTTGCTCAGGGGGCTCTTAGAGAACTTGCTACCACCGGCTGCTCAGATAATGGGTTAGCTGATATTTACGGACTCAGAGAGAAAGATTGTCAGATAATCATAAAAGTTGACTCTGAGATAGAATAATTCCTGCTAAAGATAAACAGCCCGCCAATGGCGGGTTTTTTTATGCCCGGAGTAAACCGAATGGCAGTATCTGATAAAACCCGCAGTGGTGCGCTGGCGGAGGTTCTGGCGTCAGAGCGAAAAACTACCAGCGAACAACTACGCGTAGCGCTACCTGGCATCATCCAGTCGTTTGATCCGGATACCGTAACTGCAGTTGTTCAGCCTGCAATCCGCTACGTCGAACGAGATAACGACGGTAACAAAAGCACGAAAGATTACCCGCTGCTGGTGGACGTTCCTGTCGTTTTCCCCCGCGGGGGTGGCTGTACGCTGACCTTTCCCGTTAAAGAAGGTGATGAATGCCTGGTGATATTTGCCGACCGCTGCATTGATTTCTGGTGGCAAAGCGGGGGTGTACAGGAGCCGGTAGACGGGCGCATGCATGATTTATCCGATGCCTTCTGCATTGTCGGCCCGCAGTCTCAGGCGAAGAAAATCGGCGGCATCAGCACCAGTGCGGTAGAGCTGCGCAGCGATGACGGGGAAACAAAGTTGAGCCTTAATCCCGCCAGTGGGGCTATCGACGGCACGGCGCCGGGAGGTTTTAACCTGAACGGGCTTAAAATTCTTTCTGACGGACGCCTGCAGCTGGTGGATGGCTCAATCGTCGATAAGCATACGCATGGTGGCGTTGAGCCTGGTGGCAGCAGTACAGCACCACTCGGAGGATGATATGCGATACCGTAGAGAAGATGACGATGGGGATTACACCTTCGGTCAGGGTGATGATACCTGGCTGGTTAACTCCCCAGAGGCTGTCGCGCAGGCCATAAAAACGCGCTTTCTGCTTTGGTACGGACAGTGGTTTCTGGACACCACAGAAGGTACGCCGTGGATTCAGTCCGTTTTGGGTAAGCAAAAGCCGGATACCTACAACCTCGCTATCCGTAAGCGGATCCTCGAAACGCAGGGGGTTAGCTCAATCACTGCATTTAATACCACCGTTGACGGCACCACGCGCCGTGTAACGTTCACAGCAACGGTGGAAACCATCTACGGGACAACCACAGTAACTTCGGAGGCGTAATGTCTTTGGACCTCGACACACTCGGCTTATCGGCAACTGTAACCGCTGAGGGGATAAGTGCGCCCGACTATCAGACCGTTCTGGACACCATCACCGGCTATTTTCAGCAGATTTATGGCAGTGATGCCTATCTCGACCCGGACAGCAAAGACGGCCAGATGGTCGCTCTGGTGGCTCTGGCCATTCACGATGCCAACAATACGGCTATTTCTGTTTACCGGTCATTTTCTCCGTCGACGGCGCTGGACGATGCATTAACCAGTAACGTCAAAATTAACGGCATCACTCGCCGTGCTGCGACAAACTCTACGGTCGATGAGCTGATCGAGGGTGAGGCCGGAACGTTAATCACAAATGGCTCTGTGAAAGATGCCAACGGTATCATCTGGAATCTTCCTTCTCAGGTGACAATTGGTATTGATGGGACGGTTATTGCTACAGCGACGTGTTCTGTTGCTGGCGCTGTGGCGGCCCCTGCCGGGTCAGTCAATAAGATAAACACCCCGACACGTGGCTGGGTATCAGTAACTAACCCTCAAGCGGCTACCGTTGGCGTTGCTGCCGAAACAAATGCTGAATTGCGTGTCCGGCAATCACAGAGCGTTGCTTTACCGTCTCTGACGCCGTTTGAGGCGGTAGATGGTGCGATAGCAAATATCAGCGGCGTAACCCGTCACAAGCTGTATGAGAACGATACAGATACCACTGATGCAAATGGCCTGCCTCCGCACTCAATCGCGGCCATTGTCGAAGGGGGTGATGCGACGGTCATTGCAAACAGCATTCGTGGTGTTAAAGGACAGGGCGTAACACCCTTCGGTAGTACGGTGATTGTTGTGCCTGATAAGTACGGAAACCCTCACCCGGTAGGTTTTTCAAGGCCGGTCGATGTACCCATTTACGTCAAAATCACTATCGAACCTCTTACGGGCTACACATCCCAGGTTGGCGAAGAGATAAAGGCGGCTGTATCTGCCTACATTAACTCTCTGGCAATCGGCGCCAGCGTTCTTCTCAGTCGCGTTTACTCACCGGCTAACCTGGGCGTCGTTAGTGGAGGTAATGCCCGGTATTACGACATTACCGAATTGCTGATTGGGACATCTTCGGCAGGAGTGGCTGCGACCAATATCGTAATAGCTTTCGATCACTCCGCATCCTGCAGGGTTGCGGACATTAATCTGGAAGTGTCTGTATGAGTAAATACACTGACAGGATAACGAACTATCACGCAGGGAAACCTAAGTTTTTTGCACACATTGACCTCTCAACGCGACCGTTAATCGACGTTTCAGCCGCAATGACAGGCATGATTCAGGATTTCGAAATTGATACCGCCATCGGCCAGCAGTTGGATATTCTGGGTGAATGGATAGGCCGCAAGCGCAGGGTCAGGACGCCTATCTCTGGCGTGTATTTCTCGTGGGATACAGAGAAACTTGGCTGGGACCAGGGCGTCTGGCAGGGACCTTTCGATCCTGATGATGGGTTTCTTGACCTGAGTGACGAAGTTTATCGACTGGTGCTAAAAGTCAAAATTGCTATAAATAACTGGAACGGGCAGAACGACACATTGCCTGAGATTCTCGACAATGCCCTGACAGGATCGGGTATTCGTATGGCAATTGTCGATAATCAGGATATGTCCATTTCTATATGGATACTTCCTGACCCTACGGTTGTTATCAGTGAAATTGACAGGATGATTCTCGATAGCGCAGTTAATAAGGGGCCATTCATCGCATTACCTCCCGGTTACGTTCCATCTCGTTATGACCTGAATCCCATCGATCAGGTTAATGCTGAATTATGGTGGGCTATACAAAACGGATATATGACCGTTAAAACTGCGGGTGTAAAAGTGAGGGAAATACAGATGCCGTCAAATGGTGGCTATTCTTTTTTTGGTTTTGATGTGGATAACGAATATATATCCGGATTTGACTCTGGTAACTGGGGAGAAGATTTATAATGCCTACCAATGATTTTAAAGCTTTTGCAACTGGAAACGGCGCAAACGTAATTTCTCAGGCTGATTATTTAGCCCTTGCTGCGTTAGTAAGCGGATTTTCATCTGGTAAAGCTTCTTCCGCGCAGGTGAATAAAGCTCTCAGGCAGGCCACGGTAATGGCTAATGTCCTTGCTCAGTTTATCGCGGATTCAGCAAATGTAGATGTGCTAGATGACGGTAATACAGCAGCAATTCTTTCTAACCTTAAAAATAGTATGCCTGGCCGCCTTTTGGGTGTGCAAGTTGTCACCAGTAGCGCGCTGATTACTAAATCAGCCGGTGCAAAAAAATGGCGCATCAGAGCTCTGGGTGCGGGAGCTGGAAGTTCTGCCGCTCCGGCTACCGATGCTGGGCAGGTTTCAATAAGTAATGGTGGCGGGGCTGGCGCATATGCTGAGGGTATCTACGACGTATCAGCATTATCATCGGCCACGGTGACGATTGGTAGCGGCGGCGTGGGGGGTACAGCAATTTCACCATACGGAGGGGATGGCGGGACAACATCCGTAGGTACTCTTATCTCAGCACCTGGCGGCAAGGCGGGATTGCCAGCAGGACCGGCTATCCCTCCATTCCAGCCCGTGGCAAATACAAACTCAAATAGCCCGACAGGGTGGAATATTATAGGTACTTCTGGATCTGGTTCTGAGGCAGCTGTAGCTGTATCCACCAGTTACGCTGCCGGATCTCGAGGTGCAAATAGCCAGTTAGGGGTTGGTGGTTCTGTCCCGGCGATTAATATGCCTGCAAATACTGGTGGCGGTTATGGTTCTGGTGCATCTGGCTGTTCTAATGGCGTATCGCAATCTTTGAAACCTGGAGCATCAGGTCGTGATGGGGTTGTTATTATTGAGGAGTATGCATAATGGATAATAATGCATGGGCAGTTATTGATAGTGCTGGCATTGTCGTAAATATTATTGTCTGGAATGGGACGGAGGAATGGCTGCCGCCAGAGGGGATGACCGTTATTAATTGTGGCGATAAGCCATTTAGCATAGGAGGATCATATAAAAATGGCATTTTCACTCCTCCGGAGTTAAGTGAATAATTTATTATAACCCCTTGGTGAATCTATGACTCAATATAATACGGGAAACCCTGTCCCGTCTTCTGCTATGCCTGATATATGGGATAACAATGCAACAATTGATGAGTTTGTTAACTCACCTGAATTAACTCTGACAACAAGAACCGGAACAGAGCGCGACACATTGGCCGGGATTCAGAAAAAGTCGGACGACCAGCGTGTGCAAATGGCAGAGGATGGTACTGCTGTTGTCGAGGAAACGCGGCAGAACCTGATCCCTCTCAGTCGACAGTATATGACGCTTGCAGATGCTCAGGCAGATATTGCGAATATTCCAGAAGGTAGCGCCACCTATGTTCGTAGTTCTGATGGAATTACCCTGGCTGACGAGTATATCAATAATTCAGGAGTATTAGTTGCCACTGGCCGGGTAATGATTTCCAAGGGATATATCGATGATCTTGCGTCAAGGGGATTAATCTCAACTGAGCTGGATGATGGTCTCGATATTGTTGATGTTGAATATG
>ERZ791803.642-NODE-642-length-20844-cov-3.654914_pt1 | contig 20844 bp, 18 predicted proteins | sample MGYA00510307_ERZ791803 | MGnify/ENA primary metagenome ERZ791803 (study PRJEB30046, sample SAMN00791963) | human gut metagenome | study: EMG produced TPA metagenomics assembly of the A metagenome-wide association study of gut microbiota in type 2...
GGATGCTGGCTCCCTCCTCGGCGGGGCGGGAATCCACCACTTTACTCTCCAGATAGGCGCAATAGGGGCATTTCATTGGCAGTTCCTCCCAATTCAGGCGTCTTTGTTTTAGTGTAGCACATTTTTTCCTGCTGTGGTAGTCCCCACCGAAATTTATTTTCTTCTCCGGTGCTGTTTTTCTTCTCTGGGACATACCAGTTAAGTGGAGGTGATGCCATGTCCGTCCTGCACACACTGACTCAGCATCTCTGGTGCCCCTGGCTGCTGGGGGGCTTTCTGCTCACCGGGCTGGTCTACTCTTTTGGTTCGGTTTTTTTCCCTTTTTTCCACGCCCGGCTGTGGCTAGGTACTACGCTGGGCAGTCTGTTTCATCCCACCAAGGCGAAAAAAGGAGGCGGCCTATCCTCTCTCCAGGCCCTGGCCACCGCCCTGGCCTCCACCATGGGGACGGGCAGTATCGCCGGGGTGGCTGCCGCCCTGTGTCTGGGCGGTCCGGGAGCCGTCTTTTGGATGTGGGTGTCTGCCCTGCTGGGGATGATGACCAGCTGCGGGGAAAAGCTGCTATCTGTGCGCTACCAGCGCATAGCTCCCGGCGGCGGCCGCCAGGGCGGTCCTATGTTCTATCTGCGGGATGGGGTGGGCTCTCCCCTGCTGGCGGTCTGGTTCTCTCTGGCCTGTCTCCCCGCCACGCTGGCTGGGGGCGGGATGGTCCAGTCGGGTTCCATCGCCGCCTCCCTCCACGGGGCATTTGGCTGGCCGTCCTTGGCCATTGGCCTGGGCACTGCGGCTGCGGCGGGGATAATCCTTACCGGCGGCCTGGGCCGCATCGCCCGGGTGTCCCAGGCTCTGGTCCCCGCCATGGCACTGCTTTATCTGGGTGGAGGCGCGCTGGTGCTGCTGCTGCGCTGGCCGCAGGTGCCCCAGGCCCTCTCTCTCATTTTCCGCTGCGCCCTCACACCTGAGGCTGCGCTGGGAGGCGGTCTAGGCTGGACAGCGGCGGAGGCTCTGCGCCATGGGGTGGCCCGGGGCGTGTTCACCAACGAGGCAGGCTTGGGCACCTCCGCTATGGCCCACGGCGCCGCCGAAGTGGATTACCCCGCCCGTCAGGGCATGTGGGGCATTTTTGAGGTATTCTTCGCTACCCTGCTCACCTGTACTCTCACCGCCCTGGTCATTCTGGTGGGGGGTGTATACCAGCCAGAGACAGTACTCTCTCAGCTGCGCCAGGGCGCGCTCCCCGACTGGGCCTTGGGGGTTCCCCTCACTGCCCGCTCCTTTTCCGCCGTACTGGGGGAGGCAGGGGCATGGATCGTTTGGATCAGCCTGCTGCTGTTTGCCTTCTCCTCCATTCTCGGCTGGAGTTACTACGGCCAGCAGAGCCTGCGCTTTCTCACCGGCGGAGACCGCCTCCTCCCCCTGTACCGTGCTGTCTTTTTGGGATGTGTAGTCCTGGGGGCCTGCGGGAACAGCGCAGGACTTTGGCAGCTGGTGGACCTGTGCAATGCCCTTATGGCCATTCCCAACCTGCTGGCTCTGCTTCTGCTGGCTCCCCAGGCCTTACATCTGCTTAGAGAATGGATCGGGCAACAAAATACCCCGGTGTGACATATCATACCGGGGCATTTTGATCCGTTTAATCCAGACAGAACATGGGGCGGGCCTCGTCAAACAGGTCCACCATGCCGCAGTAGTTAAGGGTCTCATAGGTCTCCAGCCACTGCTGCTGCTCCTCATTGAGCTCCTCCCGTTCCAGATACTCCCCATCTGCCGTGAGGATCCCCACCGGGGTGATGGCAGGCATCTCCTCATAGAGTTGAGAGAGGAAGTTCATGAAACCGGTCAGCGGCATCCCTGTCAGCTGGGCGGTGAGTACGCCCAGATAGTTGGGGCTGATCATTAACCCCTCCTGCTCTTCAATATCATAGTTGGTCCAGATAAAGAAGGGGACCTGGTACTGCTGCATCACCTCTTCGGTGGTACGCTCCGAGAGAGGCTTTCCGTAGAGTTTTTCATAAAACGCGTTTTTCAGAGGCGGCTGGTGATCGCCGAAGAAGACGATCATAGTGGGCTCACTGCTCTGTTCATAGTGGGCCACCAGCTGCTCCAGCGCCTGGTCGCTCTCCAGCACCAGAGATAAGTACTGCTCCGAGGAGTAGTCCGCCTGACGCAGCTCATCGGATACCGTCACCGTTTTTTCCAGGTTGTTCCAGCCCTGGGCATAGCTGCTGTGGTTCTGCATGGTGACGTTAAAGATGAAGTTGGGGTCTCCCTGCTCCGCATCGGTGATCTGGAAGATGGTCTCATAGTCCGACTGGTCGGAGATGTAGTTGCGGATAAGGTAGGCGTTGTCCACGTCCTCCTGGTAGAGCTGGTTATCAAAGCGCATGTTGTTATACACGATGGGCCGGTTCCATCCCGAGGACTTATAGGGGTGAAAGGCGGTAGTTTCATAGCCGTTCACTCCAAACAGGGATGCCAGGGAGGGCATCCCTTCTTTGGTGTAGAGCTGGTAGGCTACTGTGTGGGGAGGCTGGAAGATGGTGGAGAACCCGGTGAGGTATTCAAACTCCACGCTGGCAGTACCTCCTCCGGTAACGGGGGAGTACATCCAGCCTTTAATGGTGTTCTCACTGAGGGAGTGGAGGAAGGGGGTGGGGTCCTGAGAGACCTCCAGATTGTCAAAGATGGTCAGGTCGGAGAAGGACTCATTCATGACCACAATGATATTGATGGGCTTGGTCGTGTCCACATTTTCTTCCACACCGGGGTACTCGTCCATCAGCTTCAGCACAAGGTCATGGCTGTAATCATCGGGCTTATCCACCGAGCTATACCGCAGGGCCACCGTGAAATTCAGGAGAAAGCCGTTGGCCTGGGTGACCCACTGCTGGGTATAGATCCCCAGGGCAGGCAGCATGCCGGTAAAGAAGAAGGCAAACGAGTAGCCGATGCAGAAAACCCAGCCCACGATTCCCACCGGCAGAGGCAGCTTGTCCCGCTTGGGCTGCGGCTGGCACATCCACACCAAAAACAGGTAAGCTACCAGCAGCACCGCCGCCTGCTCCATATAGGTATCAATGGAAAAGTCAAAGGCGTCGGCCACATTGGCCGCCGTCTTCCAGCTGGCCACATCGGCAGGAAACAAAATGCGGCCCCGGAAGCGCAGCACATAGTGGTTTACCAGTCCAATCACAAAACTCAGGCAGATGGCCAGTCCGGCTGCCCGGCGGCGGCGCCCCAGCACCAGCCGGCATACAAAGAACAGGATGTAATACCAGACCAGATTCATCAGCACCTGCCAGGCCTGCAGGTCGGAAAACACATCGTTCTGGTTGAGGATCTCCACCATCCAGAAGGCTGCCCAGGGTCCCAGCAGGAATACCAGTCTGGACATCCATTTCCATGGCTGGCTGCGCAAGTCGGCCACCAGCCGCGGGAACGTATCGCGGTACAATAAAGCTCTCATAGGATCTCCTTTGGCGGTCTGAACCGTCTGTGGTATCAAAGCGGCAGTTCCATTGCGCTGCCGCTACCTTTTAGAATAAAACTTTTCAAAAATTTTGCAAGATATTTTCCGGAATTTCACTCTTGTCCTGTTAGACGCAAACGGAGCGGGAAGGTTTCCTTCCCGCTCCCATTTTTTCTTTATTTGCTGTAAATCCGGGCAACCCGGGGGCTGAGCTGGGCAGTCAGTCCGCAGCCCTCGTCCTCTCCCACCAGCAGGGCCACCTCCTGAGATGCCAGCAGGTTTCCCTGTTCGTCCCAGCCAAACAGGGTCACCGGGTCGCCCACCCGGCAGGGAATGCCGGTGACGTCCACCAGAGTCTGATCCATGCAGCAGGCCATCAGCCGGGCCCGCTCTCCTCCTACCAGCACCGGCCCATGGACCCGTACCAGCTCTTCACTGAGCCCGTCGCCGTATCCCACGGCGATGGTAGCCACAGTGGAGTCCCGCTCCAGAAATACCTTTCCGCCGTACCCCAGGGGCGAGCCGGCCTGGAGAGTACGAAGGCCGGTGATCCAGGTGCGCCAGGTGGCCGTCTCACTCACCCGTCCGGTGGGCTGAGTGGGGTGGTCCATGTACAGCCGCCGACCGATGCGCACCCCGTCCAGCCGGTACTGGGGGAACTGCTCGTGGGCAGCGCTGGCCGAAATGTGCCGCAGGGGGATCTCCATTCCTCCCGCCTGCAGCTGCTCCACACCTTCCAGAAACAGCTCATACTGCTGCTGGGTCCGCTCTGTGTCCTCCAGGTCGGCAAAGTGGCTGAAGGCGCCCATGATCTGGAAATGATTCCGGGCGCTTCGCCACTCCTCCAGCAGATGGGCCAGCTCCGCCCCTGGCATTACGCCGGTGCGGTTGAGCCCGGTCTCAATCTTGATTTGAATTTTTACCCGCCGGCCTGCCGACTGTCCCAGCAGTGCCAGCACCGGAAGAAGCTCCAGCCGTCCCACCGACAGCGTGAGGTCCAGCTCCACCGCTGCGCGCAGCAAATGGGCGGGCACACCGCCCAGGATCAGGATCTCCCGGGTGATGCCCGCCTGGCGCAGAGCCGCGCCCTCCCCCACCTGGGCCACCGCTAGAGTGGTGATCTGGGGAAATTCCTCCATAACATGGCCCATGGCCTCCAGTCCCAGGCCATAGGCGTTATCCTTCAGCACAGGGATCAGCTGCGCTCCCTGCAGCTCTTCCAGAACGGTAGCCACGTTGCGCCGTACTCGTTTCATATCCACAGATAAAATCGAATTATTCAAAATAATATTCATTTTTCTTTCTGTCTCCCTCTCGCCGAACAAACCTCCGTCCCCCGGTGATCTGCCCCATTCCTCGAAAGATTTTTTTATTGTCACCTGATTATATCCTCTTTTTCTCCCTGTTTCAACCGGAAATTACCGCTCCGTGTCATTTGTGCTAAAAAAATTTATTCCAGCGCTCACTTTTTGCATAGTTATCTATTGACGTTGAATATTTTTCGGTGGTATACTCTTACACAACCTATCCAAGCCCGGTGGGCCTGGATGAATGGTATGTAAAGGAGATTATGCAAAATGAAAAAGAATGTTCTTGCTCTGTCCCTGGCTTTGGCCCTGGGTCTTGGGCTGACCGCTTGTTCCAGCAGCAACGGCGGTTCCGCTTCTAATTCTGGCTCCAACACCGATACCTCCGGCTCCCAGAGCAGCACCAGCGGCTCCAACACCGGCGCTGAGAAGCTGGTCCTGGGCACCTCCGCTGACTATCCTCCCTTCGAGTTCCACGTCCTTCAGGACGGCGAGGACAAGATCGTGGGCATCGACGTGTTCCTGGCCCAGCAGATCGCTGAGGATATGGGCGCTGAGCTGGAGACCAGCGACATGGACTTTGACATGCTGCTCAACCTGATGAACAAGGGTGATGTGGACATGGTCATCGCCGCCATGGAGCTCAAGGATGACCGTGCTGCCGCCGCCGACTACTCCGATCCCTACTACACCGATGAGGCTCCCCTCATTGTTGTGAGAAAGGCTGACCTGGATCAGTACAAGACCCTGGAGGACTTCTCCGGCAAGACCGTGGGCGCCCAGACTGGCACCACCAAGGCTGACATCGTCCTGGGCACCGATCCCGAGAAGCCCCACATGACCGATGTGCAGGACCTGCTGCTGCCCAAGGTCACCGATCTGATTGCTCAGCTCCAGTTTGAGAAGTGCGACGCCGTGGTTCTGGACGCCGCTGTGGCTCAGAAGTACGTGGCCTCCAACGACGAGCTGGCCATCGTCGAGAGCATCGACCTGGGTGAGGCTGCTGAGCCCTACCGTGTGTGGGTTGCCAAGGGCGATCCCAAGGGTCTGCTGCCCTCCATCAATGAGACCATCGCCAAGGTGACTGCCGAGGGCGGCGCTATGACCGACTTCATCGAGCAGGCCAACGATCTGGTTTCTCAGGCTCAGTAAATTCTTTTCGTTCTATCTGCCGTGCAAAGCCGCATTTGCGGCTTTGCACGGTTGTGTATTGGGAATTTTGAAAGAAAGATAAGGGAGTACAACTATGCTTGAATCCTTCCTCCAAATGTTTACCAATCCCGGTCCCGCCAGCTTCATCAACTTCACCTTCCTGCCCAAGTACACCTTCTATTTTGTACAGGGCGTGAAGTACACCCTGATGCTGTCTGTTGTGGCGGTGCTGCTGGCCGTGATCCCCGCCCTTTTGCTGGCCCTGATGCGGCTGAGCAAAAGCCGCATTATCCGCTGGATCTCCGGCGCTTACATCGCCATCTTCCGCTCCACGCCTATGCTGGTGCAGCTGTACATCATCTATCTGGGTGTATTCTCCTTCATCGAGGTGCCCAAGATGACCATTTTCGGCTTCTTGCGTCTGGACCTATTTATCCCCAGCGTAGTGGCTCTGGCGCTGAACAGCTCCGCCTACGTGGCTGAGATTTTCCGGGCCGGTATTCTGGCGGTGGATGCAGGCCAGACCGAGGCCGCCCGCTCTCTGGGTCTCTCCTCCTGGCAGTCCATGCGTCTGGTAGTTCTGCCCCAGGCGGTCAAGAATGTACTCCCTGCCCTGGCCAACGAGGTCGTCACCATGGTGAAGGAGTCCTCCATCTGCTCCGTGATCGGCGTGTACGATCTGATGTGGGGCGCAAAGACGGTCATTACCAACTCCTACATTGCAGTGGGTCCCCTGGTCCTGGCTGCTATCATCTACTTCTGCATCAACTTCCCCGCCAGCAAGGCCATCGAGGCCATTGAAAGGAGAATGCGTCGTGGCGACAAGCGCTGAGCTCATCCGTGTTGAGCACGTCATCAAGGAATACAACCACGGAGCGGTGAAGGCCCTTAACGACTGCTCCCTCTCCATCCAGAAGGGCGAGGTGGTTGCCATCATCGGCCCCTCCGGTTCCGGTAAGTCTACTCTGCTGCGGTGCCTGAACCTGCTGGAGGTCCCCTCCAGCGGACACATCTACTTCAACGGCGTGGACATCACCGACAAGAAGGTGGACATCAACCTCCACCGCCGGAAGATGGGCATGGTGTTCCAGCACTTCAACCTCTTCCCCCATATGACGGTGAAGAAGAACATCACTCTGGCCCCCGTTCAGCTGGGTCTGAAGAAGCAGGATGAGGCCGACGCTCAGGCCATGAAGCTGCTGGAGCGCATCGGCCTGGCTGACAAGGCGGATGAGTATCCCAACATGCTCTCCGGCGGCCAGAAGCAGCGTATTGCCATCGTCCGCGCTCTGGCTATGGAGCCTGAGGTCATGCTCTTTGACGAGCCCACCTCCGCTTTGGACCCGGAGATGGTGGGCGAGGTTCTGGACCTGATGCGGGACCTGGCCCACGAGGGCATGACTATGGCGGTGGTTACCCACGAGATGGGCTTTGCCCGTGAGGTGGCCAGCCGGGTCATCTTCATGGACAGCGGCGCTATCCTGGAGGAAAACTCCCCTCGTTTTCTGTTTGATTCCCCTCAGAACCCCCGTACACAGGCCTTCCTGAGCAAGGTTTTATAAAAAATATCCGCGGCAGATCGTTTGATCTGCCGCGGTTTTTTTATGTGTTTTCCGGCACTGCCTTTTTCTCAGGGCTCTTGAATCGCTGGACAAACCCGATGATCTGTCCTGACAAAAGCACTGTCAGCAGGGAGCAGGCCAGGCGCTTGAGATCGATATAGCTTACCGACAACCCCAGCACCACCAGATCGGTGATCAGGTAAGCCCACTGAATGTTCCAGTGCGTGACCGCTGACATGCTCATAGCCAGGGCATCGTCCCCACCGGGAGCACCTCCCGCCCGGACGCTGAGCCCCACGCCGATCCCTACGAACAGAGCGCCCAGCACCGCCGCCAACAGGGGGTATTGGGCCAGCTGAGGCCAGATAGGATCGAACTGCTCAAACAGGGCATAGAACAGGGAAAATCCGCCGCCGGCAATGATGGAGTAGCCAATAAACTCCTTGCCCAGCAGGCGCCATCCCATCCAATAGCACACGGCATTGAGCACTAAACCTGTCACCGCCGGGGAAATTCCAAACCAGTGGTGCAGCAACAGGGTCATACCCAACACGCCGCCCTCGGTCACGCCGGATAAGGCGTGCACATTGTAAAGGCCAAAGGCTAAGATTGCGCTGCCCAGCAATGCCAGCAGACACTTCTTTGGCTTCAACAGGGAAAACAAAATAACAACTCCTTTTATCCCGTCTGTTTTCATTATATCTGTTTTCCCCATTTTTGGCAACAGTTATTGGCTGTTTATATCATCTTCGCCCTTTTTCACAATTATTTTCCACTTCTCGCCATATTCCATATTTTCATGCGGGCGGGAAGCAAAAAGTCGGGCCGGACATTTTGTCCGACCCGACTGGTGCTTATTTCGCTTAGTAGTTCTCAGCCTTCAGCTGGAAGTAATCCTTGGGATGAGCGCACACAGGGCACACCTCGGGGGCCTGCTTGCCCACGTGGATGTGGCCGCAGTTGCTGCACTGCCAGATCATGTCGCCGTCACGGGAGAAGACCAGGCCGCCCTCCACATTGGCCAGCAGCTTGAGGTAACGCTCCTCGTGCTCCTTCTCGATCTTGGCCACTTCCTCAAACAGGAACGCGATGTGGTCAAAGCCCTCCTCCTTGGCCTCCTTGGCCATGGTGGCATACATGTCGGTCCACTCGTAGTTTTCACCCTCGGCGGCAGCCTTCAGGTTCTCAGAAGTGGTGCCGATGCCGCCCAGCAGCTTGAACCAGATCTCAGCGTGCTCCTTCTCGTTGGCAGCGGTCTCCTCAAAGATCTTGGAGATCTGCACATAGCCGTCCTTCTTCGCCTTGGAGGCAAAGTAGGTGTACTTGTTGCGGGCCTGGGACTCTCCGGCAAAAGCGGTCCACAGGTTCTGCTCGGTCTTGCTACCCTTCAGTTCAGGCATCGTAAGTTCCTCCCTTAAAAAATATTTAATGCGAATAATTCTTGTTTAACTGGTTACATTATAGCAACTGCCCAAAGCTTTGTCAATCACTCTTTGCTTTTTTTAAGAAAAATCCCCCTTCAGTATTCCCAGATACTGAAGGGGGGATTCTACGTTTTTTTCCCGTTTTTACACGCGCTTCCAGGAAGCACCGCCGGGCACGTCGGTGATCTCAATGCCCTGAGCCTTCAGCTCATCCCGGATCTGGTCAGCCTTGGCAAAATCCTTGGCCTTCTTGGCCTGATAGCGCTCCAGCACCAGGGCGTCCACAGCAGGGTCACCCTCGCCGGTGATGGTGTAGTCGCCGGCAGAAGTGGTCTTCTGGGCAGCCTGCTCCTTGCGCACCTGAGCCGCCTTCTCCAGCAGGGACAGGGACAGCACCTGGTCAAAGTCACCCAGGATGGCCAGCTTGGTGGCGTCGTCGGTCTTAGCCTTCAGGGCGTCGTACAGCAGGGTCACCGCCATGGAGGTGTTCAGGTCGTTGCCAACCTGCTGCAGGAATTTCTCCCGGTACTCCTGCACCACCGCCTGGTCGGGCTCGCCGCCCTCCTTCAGGGCCGCGATGCGCTTGATGAGCTTCTGGTAAGCGCCCTGGGCGTTGTCCAGGTTCTCCCAGGAGAACACCAGGCCCTTGCGGTAATGGGACTGCAGGCAGAAGAAACGGTAGCTGAGAGGATCATAGCCCTTCTCCTCCAGCAGGGAGACGGTCAGGAACTCACCCTTGGACTTGGACATCTTGCCGGAATTGGTGTTCAGGTGGTGAACATGGAACCACTGCTTGCACCAGGGGTGACCCAGGTAGCTCTCAGACTGGGCGATCTCGTTGGTGTGGTGGGGGAAGGCATTGTCGATGCCGCCGCAGTGCAGGTCCAGATACTCGCCGTTATATTTCAGGGAGATGCCGGAGCACTCAATGTGCCAGCCGGGATAACCCACGCCCCAGGGAGAGTCCCACTTCAGGGCCTGGTCCTCAAACTTGGACTTGGTGAACCACAGCACGAAATCGTTCTTGTTGCGCTTGTTGGAGTCCTCCTCCACGCCCTCGCGCACGCCGACTGCCAGATCCTCCTCGTTGTGGTCGTTGAAAATATAGTACCGATCCAGCTTGGAGGAGTCGAAGTACACGTTGCCGCCGGCCACATAGGCATAGCCCTTGTCCAGCAGGCCGGAGACGATCTTGATGTACTCATCAATGCAGCCGGTGGCGGGCTGGACGGTGTCGGGAGTCTTGATGTTCAGCTTGGCGCAGTCGGAGAAGAAGGCGTCGGTGTAGTACTGAGCGATCTCCATGACGGTCTTGTGCTCCCGCTTGGCGCCCTTGAGCATCTTGTCCTCGCCGGTGTCGGCGTCGGAGCTGAGGTGGCCCACGTCGGTGATATTCATGACGCGGTTCACATCATAGCCGGAGTAGCGCAGGAACTTCTCCAGCACATCCTCCATAATGTAGGAACGCAGGTTGCCGATGTGGGCGAAGTGGTAGACGGTGGGGCCGCAGGTATACATCTCCACATGGCCGGGCGTGTGGGTAGTAAACTCTTCTTTTTTATGGGTGGCAGAATTATAAAGCAGCATAGCTGTCTCCTCCTTTTATCTCATGTTCTTGGGAACAAAGTTTCCGCTTTGGTACTGTTCATCCAGCAGACGCTCCACCAGCTCAAGCCGGGCAGAGAGGGCCTCAATGCGCTCTTCCACCGGGTTTTCCACGCTGGTCTGGTCCACGTCGTCAGCATAGTGGGTGGTGCGCCCGGCAATGCGGACGATCTGGGCGGGGATGCCTACGGCGGTGGCATCCTCGGGCACCTCGCTGAGCACCACGGAGTTGGCCGCGATACGCGCTCCATCTCCCACCTTGAAGGGGCCGAGGATTTTCGCTCCGCAGCCAATGAGCACGTTGTTTCCGATGGTGGGGTGGCGCTTGCCCTGGTCCTTGCCGGTGCCGCCCAGGGTGACTCCGTGGTAGAGAAGCACATCGTCTCCCACTTCGGCGGTCTCGCCGATGACGATGCCCATGCCGTGGTCAATGACGAACCGGCGGCCGATCTTGGCCCCGGGGTGGATCTCGATGCCTGTCCAGAACCGGTTCCACTGGGAAACAAACCGGGCTAAAAACTTCCAGTTATGGCAGTATAACCAGTGGGCCAGGCGGTGATACAGGGTGGCGTGAACCCCCTGGTACAGCAAAAAGATCTCCAGCTTGGAGCGGGCCGCCGGGTCACGGCGCTGATAGGCCTCCAGCGTTTCCATCAGGGAATGAAACATAGTATCCTCCTTTTCTCCGGGGCACACGGGCTCCGGCCGGCGCCGATTGGGGCGCATGATATGGTATGCTTACGGTTTCGGCTACGTCCCAACATCGACACGCCTCCAAGATCATTCCGTTTGTGTTACACATATCACTGCACCTCCTTCGGTCCGTTTGGAGAAAAACAAAAACGCCTCTCACGCCCACTTCGGGCATAAGAGGCGACGAATCGCGGTTCCACTCTCATTTCTCGCTTGTCTGGCCGCTATCGGGGCCAAGCCGGGCGGCATTACCCGCCGCGCTCCCGGACGCACTTCACATCCGCCAACCTAAGCCCCCTTTCAGCCGGTGAAGGGCTCTCTCTGTCTGCTGGGTAGGACGTTACTTTTCCGTTCTCTGCGCTTTACAAGTCAGTATATTACCATTGCTTGGCGTTTGTGTCAAGTCCGCCCCGTTTTTTGCCCCACAATTCCCCCTGTCAACCTGAGGTTGACAGGATTCCAGCTTCTTTTTCTTGTCAACTGCCCCGTCCTTTGCTATGCTGAAACCAGAAAGAGGTCGGAGAAATGGAGGGATTTCCATGGAATTAAAGGAACGCATTGCCCTGGCCCGAAAGCAGGCCGGGCTATCTCAGGAGCAATTAGGTGAAAAGTTGGGCGTCTCCCGGCAGGCAGTAAGCAAGCGGGAAAGCGGCCAGAGCAACCCCGACGTGGCCTATCTGGCAGAAATGTGCCGGCTGTTCGGCGTGTCCTCTGACTGGCTGCTGCTGGGCAAGGAGACGGAACAAGCCGCTGCTCCCGCCCGCTGCCCCGACTGTCAGGCCATTGTAACAGGATTGGACAATTTCTGCCCCAACTGCGGGTGCTCTCTCAGATCGCCTCCAAAGGAGCAGTATGCTCTGGTCTTGAGGTCTATTATTGCTGATCCTGTGGACAGCAATGTTCTCTATCGTATCTGTAAAGAAGGAACCTACTGTCCCACGTTTCCTCTTCCAGAAGACTTTTCCTCGGATGACGCCCACCGCATCCTAGGCAATGCACCCAGGGTACTGTTTCGCGGTCTGACTCTGGATCAGGCCCGAGCGATCGAAGGCCGCTTTTTCCATCCCAACGACTTGCTGATTTGCTTTGACCCCACCGGCGATGCCCCTATCCCCCGCCTGATGGACCAACCTTACAAGCCAAGTAACAAGCAGGGCATGTCCTTCGGCGCTACCGTGGGCGCGGTAATTCTGGGGGTTATTTGTGCGTTGCTCCTTCTCTCCATTTTATGAGACGCATCAATCTGACCCTGCTCCTGCTGGCGGGCGGCTTCTATCTGCTGAATCGCCTGGTGCTCCAGACGATCACCGGAGGATGGCTTCACTGGTTTCTGGTGTGCTACGCCAACGACCTGTTTGCCGGGCTGGCCATAGTGGCCTGGGCCGATCTTCTGCTGGATTGGGGCCGCCTGCCCCCTATCCGCTCCTGGAAGCAGACAGTTTCTCTGCTGCTTGTCTGCGGTCTGGTGTGGGAAGTGCTTGCCCCCCTGTGGAAAGCAGGTGCGGTTTTTGATCCGTGGGATTTTGTATCCTATCAGGCTGGCGGTTTGTTGTGGCTGCTTCTGGCTCGCCGTGTTTATAACGACACATAAAATCACGCCCCTCGCTCCCAAACCAGGGAACGAGGGGCGCTATGTTTTTCTGCAATCAACCCGGAGGCCAGGTCATGTCGCGGCCAGCCAATACATGGAAGTGCAGGTGGGGCACACTTTGACCAGCCTGCTCGCCGATGTTGGAGACCACCCGGTAGCTCTCCAGACCCAGCTCCTTGGTCACCTTGGAGATGACGGCAAAGATGTGGGCCACCACCGTGGCATTTTCGGGAGTGACCTCAGCCACGGAAGCGATGTGAGTCTTTGGAATCACCAGGAAATGGGTGGGCGCCTGGGGCTCGATGTCGTAAAAGGCATAGACCGTCTCGTCCTCATAGACCTTGTTGGACGGGATCTGGCCGTTTGCGATCTTACAAAACAGACAATCGGACATGGATAAACCTCCTTTGTTTGTCAAGTAAGACCATTGTACCCCATTTTTGAGAAATTGCAATGGGCAATCGTCTCAGCCCTCTACAAGCTTGATACTATCCAGAGAAAATGTCTGCCCCAGAAGCGTAACCGAGACCACATTCTCCGGCTTCACGATCTCCTCCGTCTGGAAGACACAGTATGCCGCTCCGGTGTTCTGGTCGTAGGTTTGGGATACTACGCGCCCCACGGCCACCGTTTCACCATCTGCCATGTGCAGGACCGCCCCTTCTTCCATGTAGTTCATCTCTGTCGGTCCCCACATCCGGGAATCGCTCCCCTCACCTTGCAGGGAGAAGGCCACGCTGATGGGCGAGAGATAGAACTCACCCAGGGTCATCTCTTCCCCGCTCACCTGGATGGGGGCGTTGACCTCATAAGTCATGCCGCTGTCCTCCTCAGGCAGCTGTACGGTGCAGCTCTGCTTCTCTTCGGAGAAATCCACACTCAGCTTTCTACCTCCGCTCTCCTGCAGCCACATGGGAGTCAGCGTCAAACTCCGCCCATTCAGACTCTGGCCTTCGGCCTGCTGGGACCCTCTGGTACACAGGAATGTGAGCCGATTGTTCTGTCCATCTTCCTGTTCCAGGATAACCGGGCCGTAGCCCCAACTTGCCACTCCCTCCTGGCCCTGCGTCTGGGAGGCCACCTCCATGCCCAGCTCGAAGTAGTAATTCTCCCCGTCCAACACGGTCCCCTCCGGGGCGACGACCTCAGCCAAAACCGCCAGGGAATAGCGGTCCGCCAGCACCTGCCGGATGTGGATTGCCCATCCATTTTCATAGTGGAAGCTTTTCTCCACCTCGATCACACCGCCGGACACCAACTGTGCCTGCTCTTCTCCGCCGCCAAAATACGACAAAATCCGCTGGTCCAATCCGGTCACCACGGTAAATGCGCAGGCCATCAGCATCAGCGCCGCGGCCACCAAAACAACCGTCATCTTTTTGATCCGATTCACAGGTCTGACCTCCTTCTGCTCGGTGAGGAGGCGGTCCAGCATGGCCTGTTCCTGCTCTGCCGTAGGGGCAAACGCCTCAAACGCCCGATTCAAATCATGGGATGTCATATCCTTCCGCCTCCATTCTTAATTTCAGCTTTTTCCGTGCCCGAACAAGCCAGGTGCGAACCGTGGATGGATTCTTACCCAACAGCTCTGCAATCTCCTGAGCGGTATAGCCCTGGTAATAGTAAAGATACAGCACCAGACGGTCATGCTCCGGCAGACTCCAGATCAGCTCTTTCAGCCCAAGATCCTCCGGCTGCTCACAGGTCATGTTCTGCAGCGCGGCTTCACTCTCCCGGTTTCTGCGCCACCAGTGCTTCAGCTGGTCCCGGCACTCATTGCGGGCGGTGACGATAAACCACGCCTTTTCATGCTCCGGATCACGGAAAGGCTTGTCCTGTTCCATCACCTTGCGAAAGACGGTTTGGGTCGCATCCTCGGCGTCCGGAACGTTTTTCAGCAGCATCAGACAGATCTGATACACCATGGATCCATGGCGGCGATAGAGGTCGGCCACTTCCTCTTTGCTGCGTACATGGTTCATTCCGGACACCTCCTTTTGTCTTTCTATCTGGTACACGATTGAGGGGGAAGAAATGTTGCAAAGAAGGAAAAGAAAAGGGACGGTCCGGGGACCGTCCCTTATTTTGATCGCTCAGTAAGCTCAGTTCAGCTTTCCGGCAACGAAGTCGTCGATGGAAGCCAGTGCGTCGTCCAGCTTCAGCACGTTCGTGCCGCCGCCCTCGTCGTCGCAAAGTCCGCTTGGCTCCGCTTCTGTCTGTCGGCAAAAGCTACACCCGCTTCCTTGCTCCTCCTCTCCCCACCGGCCCCGCTTTGCTGGGCTCCGGCGGGGGCCCCAGAGATACAAGTTCTGTGCTTGCTCAAAATCCTTATTTGGCGGCGTCTGCGCCGGATCTGCGCATGGGCTCAGTTCAGCTTACCAGCTACAAAATCGTCGATAGAAGCCAGTGCATCATCCAGCTTCAGCACGTTCGTGCCACCGCCCATGGCGCTGTCCGGCTTGCCGCCGCCCTTGCCGCCGCAGATGGCAGTGACGTTCTTGATGATCTCGCCGGCCTTGATGCCCTTGGCTACGGCTTCCTTGCCGCACACGGCCAGGAAGGTGATCTTCTCGCCGTTGACGGTGGCCAGTACCGCCACCACGTTGGGAGCCTTGTCCCGGAGCATATCGCCCATCTGGCGCAGCTTGTTGGCGTCGGCATCGGCGATGGTGGCGGTCAGCACCTTCAGCTCGCCCACCTGGCGGGCACCGAACAGGAAGCGGTCGGCCTCGCCGGCAGACTCCTTGGCCTTGAACTTCTCCACCATCTGGTGCAGAGTCTTGACCTCCAGCATGGTCTGCTCCGCCTTCTCCCGCAGCTCACCGGGCTTGGCCTTCAGGGCAGCAGCAGCCTGGAAGAGCATTTCCTGGTTGCGGTTCATCACGTCCAGAGAGGCCTGGCCGGTGGTAGCCTCAATACGGCGCACGCCGCTGGCAACGGAGAATTCGCTGGAGATGTGGAACACACCTACCTTGGCGGTGTTGTCCAGGTGGGTGCCGCCGCAGAACTCCACGGAGTAGCCCTCGCCCATGTCCACCACGCGGACGGTATCGCCGTACTTCTCGCCGAACAGGGCGATGGCGCCACGCTGCTTGGCCTCCTCGATGGGGAGCACCTCGGTGCTCACCTCGTAGCCCTCCAGCACCGCCTCGTTGACCAGGGCGGACACCTGGGAGAGCTCCTCAGCGGTGAGGGCGGCGAAGTGGGTGAAGTCGAAGCGCAGCTTGTCGGGCTCCACCAGGGAGCCGGCCTGGTGCACGTGGTCGCCCAGCACCTGGTGGAGCACGGCGTCCAGCAGATGGGTGGCGGAGTGGGCCCGCATGACGGCTTTGCGGCGCTTGACATCAATGGAGGCAGAGACGGTGCCGCCCACCTTCAGCACGCCCTGGGTCAGCTTGCCGGTGTGCATATACTTGCCGCCCTTGTTCTTCTGCACGTCGGTGACCTGGAAGGTGACACCGTCGGCAGAAATGACGCCGTGGTCGGCCACCTGGCCGCCCATCTCAGCATAGAAGGGGGTCTTGTCCAGCACCACGATGGCCTCGACGCCGGGCATGACTTCCTCAGCCTGCTCGTTCTCCACCACCAGAGCCACCACCTTGGCGTCGTCAATGGCGGTGTGGTCATAGCCCACAAACTGGGTCTCGGGCACATCCTTGCCGAACTCCACGCCGGCCCAGCCCAGATCGCCCAGGGCCTCCCGGGCCTTCCGGGCGCGCTGGCGCTGCTCGTCCATCTGATTGTGGAACTCCGCCTCGTCCAGCTTCATGCCCTGCTCCTCCACCATCTCCAGGGTCAGGTCGATGGGGAAGCCGTAGGTGTCATACAGCTTAAAGGCGTCGGCGCCGGAGAAGGTGCTCTCCCCCTTGGCCTTGTGCCCGGCGAGCATGTCGCCAAAGATCTTCAGGCCGCTGTCGATGGTCTTGGCGAAGTTCTCCTCCTCGGTGCGGATGACCTTGGTGATATAGTCCTGCCGCTCCCGCAGCTCGGGATAGTGGCCCTCGTTCTCATGGATAACGGTGTCGCACACCTCGTAGAGGAAGGGCTCGTTGACGCCCAGCAGCTTGCCGTGGCGGGCAGCCCGGCGGAGGAGCCGGCGGAGCACGTAGCCCCGGCCTTCGTTGGAGGGGAGCACGCCGTCGCAGATCATAAACACGGAGGAGCGGATGTGGTCGGTGATCACCCGCAGAGACACGTCCTTGGCGGCGGTCTCGCCGTAGTGGGCGTGGGTGATCTCGGACACCTTGTTGGTGATGTTCATGACGGTGTCCACGTCGAACAGACTGGCCACGTTCTGGCTGACGCAGGCCAAACGCTCCAGGCCCATGCCAGTGTCGATGTTCTTCTGCTTCAGCTCGGTGTAGTGGCCCTCTCCGTCGTTGTCGAACTGGGAGAACACCACGTTCCAGACCTCGATATAACGGTCGCAGTCGCAGCCCACGGTGCAGCCAGGCTTGCCGCAGCCCCACTGCTCGCCGCGGTCGTAGTAGATCTCGGAACAGGGGCCGCAGGGGCCGGAGCCGTGCTCCCAGAAGTTGTCCTCCTTGCCGAACTTGAAGATGCGCTCGGCGGGGATGCCGATCTCCTCGTTCCAGATGCGGAAGGCCTCATCGTCGGCGGGAGTGGTCTCATTGCCAGCAAAGACGGAGGGGTAGAGGCGCTCGGGGTCCAGGCCCACCCACTCCTTGCTGGTCAGAAACTCCCAGGCCCAGTGGATGGCCTCCTTCTTGAAGTAGTCGCCGAAGGAGAAGTTGCCCAGCATCTCAAAGTAGGTGCCGTGACGGGCGGTCTTGCCGATGTTCTCAATATCACCGGTGCGGATGCACTTCTGGCAGGTGGTCACGCGGTGACGGGGAGGCTCCTGCTCGCCGGTGAAGAAGGGCTTCATGGGCGCCATGCCGGAGTTGATGAGCAGCAGGCTGGCGTCATTCTGGGGGATCAGGGAAAAGCTGGGCAGACGCAGATGTCCCTTGGTCTCAAAGAAGGACAGGAACATTTCGCGCAGTTCGTTTAAACCAAACGGCTTGGGATCGTACATGGGTATTACCTCCAATATTTCTCTTACTTTGTCTGGATTTCCAGGCCCATGAGCACCATATCGGTGTCAAAGGCAATGCGGTAGACGACGTCTTTCTCCGAATGTTTGCAGTAGAACACGGCGGTGGCGTATTCTTCGCCGGAGTCCAGCTTTTGACCAGTGGCCATGCTGTCCTCCTCCTTTTCAAAGGTACCCGCCTTTTCCACGGCGGAGTTCATATAGCTCTCGATGTTTTCCGGGCTGGTGGTCTCTTTGGCGTCAGAGCGCAGCTGGTCATAGACCGCCTGCCAGTCGCCTTGGTTAAGCAGCTCCATTACGCTACGGCCCTGCTGCAGCACCTTGTCTTCCTCCATGCCCTGAGGCAGGGGGTTGCCCTTACAGGCACACAGCACCACCAGACAGGCCAGCAGGGCTGCCGCCAGCGCCCACAGCTTCTTTTTCATCCCTCTCCCTCCTTTTCTCCTCAGGCGGCACAAAAAAACCGCCCCTGACCACAGTCAGGGGCGGAAAATTCCACGGTACCACCCTGATTATCCCAAAATGGGCATCTCAGCCATCCGCTTACGGGGATGAGCCGTCCCGCTCGTCACGGGCCGCTCCGGAGTGGCCTGCCTCGGCTGCCGGCCGGGGGCTTTCACCTGCTCCCCCTCGCTCTGGGCCATCGTCCGAAGCTTTGCTCCATCTTTGCGTGTAACAAGGGTATTGTATCACATTTTTTGCCCTTGTCAAGGCCGCGCTTCCCCGCCCGGCGGGAAAAAGTCTCCCACCTGCCGGGACAGGCGGCCCACTAGTTCCACCACTTGCTCCAGACCGTAACCCAGGTTCTTGCGGTAGGCGTAGTAGCCCCCGTAGATGACAAAGCTGAGTACGATATGGCTGGCCGGATCCTGGCGGTACTCCGGCCGGCGCTGAAAGGCCAGTTCTTTGAGCCCCGCCTCCAAGGTCTCAATGAGCCGCCCCTCCCGACTGCCGGAAAACAGGGTCTGGATCATGGCGGAGCGGGCATTGCAGGAGCGGAACAGATCCCGGGTAAACTCCTCAGTATTGTCAAAGATTCTCTCCGGGTGGGGAATATCGGCCAGAATGGCCTCCACCACCTCCCCCTCCAGGGCATGAGAGAGGGCAAAGATATCCGAGTAGTGGGTATAAAAGGTGGATTTGTTGATTCGGGCCAGCTGGCACAGCTCCTTAACCGTGATCTTCTCCAGCGGTTTCCTTGCCCGTAGGCTGAGGAAGGCATTGACGATGCTCCCCTTGGTTTTTTCCACGCGCAGGTCCATAGGACACCTCCCCGACAATTTCCGTCAAGTGTCGTTTATCCAACTCTTTTCTATTTTCGCCGGTGGAACCGGCCTCTTGGTTCGTTATAATAAGTATAGTCACTTTTCCGACTCATGTCTATTATTTTAGGAGGACCCCATGGATTTTTATGGATTTTATACCGGCCGCTCCTTTGACGCCTATCATTATCTGGGCGCCCATCTCACCCAAGATGGCGCAGTGTTCCGCACCTTTGCCCCCAGCGCTCAGAAGATCTCCCTCATTGGGGAGTTCAGTAACTGGGAAGAGCTGCCCATGGCCAAGGTATACGACGGAAACTTTTGGGAGCGTATCGTCCCCCAGGCCAAGCCGGGGATGAAATATAAATATCGCATCTACCGTCCCGACGGCAGCTGGCTGGACCATTGTGACCCCTACGGCTTCTTTATGGAGCTGCGCCCCCACAATGCCTCCATTCTCCAGGACCTCTCCTCCTACACCTTCCGGGATGAGAGCTGGATGCGCCGCCGCACCGACGGCCGATGCCGCCCGGTCAACATCTACGAGGTACACCTGGGCTCCTGGCGCACCAACCCGGACGATCCCAACGGCTGGTTCAACTACGAGGAGATTGCCCAGCGGCTCATCCCCTACGTGAAAGAGGCAGGCTTTAACTACATTGAACTCATGCCCGTCAGCGAGCATCCCAGCGACGCCTCCTGGGGCTATCAGAACACCGGCTTTTTCAGCCCCACCTCCCGCTACGGTACCCCCCAGCAGCTCATGACCCTGGTGGACCGGTGCCATCAGGCGGACATCGGGGTCATTCTGGACTTTGTTCCCGTTCACTTTGCGGTAGACGACTACGCCCTGTGGAACTACGACGGCACCCCCCTCTACGAGTACCCCAGCTGGGATGTGGGCCGCAGTGAGTGGGGCAGCTGCAATTTCATGCACTCCCGTGGGGAAGTGCGCAGCTTTCTCCAGTCCGCCGCCCACTACTGGCTGGAAGAGTTCCACTTTGACGGTCTGCGCATGGACGCGGTGCGCAACCTGCTCTACTGGCAGGGAGACGAGGCACGGGGCACCAACCAGGGCGGCATCCAGTTTTTACAGGAACTGAACCGCGGGCTCAAGGAGCGCCACCCCACGGCCATGCTCATTGCCGAGGACTCCTCCACCTACCCCGGCGTGACCCGCCCGGCAGACCAGGGTGGCCTGGGCTTTGACTACAAGTGGGATATGGGCTGGATGCACGACACCCTCTCCTACTTCCAGTCTGACCCGTGGGAGCGCTCCCAGAAATACCACCAGCTCACCTTCTCCATGCAGTACTTCTACAATGAGCGCTATCTGCTCCCCTTCTCCCACGATGAGGTGGTCCACGGCAAGGCCACCATTTTGCAGAAGATGAACGGGGACTACGAGAAGAAGTTCCCCCAGGCCCGGGCACTGTATCTCTACATGTTCCTCCATCCGGGAAAAAAGCTCAACTTTATGGGCAGTGAGTTCGGCCAGCTCCGTGAGTGGGATGAGAGCCGGGAGCAGGACTGGGATGTGCTGCGCTACCCCATCCATGACGGGTTCTACCACTTCTTCCAGGCTCTGAACCACCTGTACCTGGAGCACCCCGCCCTGTGGGCGGAGGACTACCAGGGAGACGGCTTTGTCTGGCTGGACTGCCACCAGGAGGGATGCTGCCTCTACGCCCTGGAGCGCCGCAGCGGCAGCGAGCGGCTGGCG
>ERZ791803.645-NODE-645-length-20797-cov-4.158326_pt1 | contig 20797 bp, 13 predicted proteins | sample MGYA00510307_ERZ791803 | MGnify/ENA primary metagenome ERZ791803 (study PRJEB30046, sample SAMN00791963) | human gut metagenome | study: EMG produced TPA metagenomics assembly of the A metagenome-wide association study of gut microbiota in type 2...
AGCATTAGCCTTCCAAGCTGAGGGTCGCGGGTTTGAGCCCCGTCTTCCGCTCTTCAAAGAGAATCTGAGAAATTAGATTCTCTTTTTTTGTATAACTTTAAACCTCTAAGAACATGGAAGATTCTCCAACGCAATCACACGTACTGCAATTGGCACACCCCCCTATCCCAATTGTCCGCATCGGAATCATAGGATTGGGGAATCGAGGGCTACTCACCCTGCAACGTTATCTGCAAATAGAAGGAACCGAAATCAAAGCTCTCAGCGAAATCAGGGAAGGTAACTTGAACAAAGCCCAACTCATACTCAAAGAAGCAAAGCACCCCGAAGCCACGGGATATACCGGACCAGGCGGCTGGCGAAAGATGTGTGAATGCAACGATCTGGATTTAATTTTTATCTGTACAGACTGGCTCACTCACACCCAAATGGCAACCTATGCAATGGAATGCGGCAAACATGTAGCTATCGAAGTTCCTGCCGCCATGAATATAGCCGAATGCTGGCAACTGGTCGATACAGCAGAAAAGACAAGACGCCACTGTATCATGCTGGAAAATTGCTGTTATGACCCTTTTGCCCTGACTACTCTCGAAATGGCACGTCAAGGTGTACTCGGAGAAATAATGCATGTAGAAGGAGCATATATTCACGATCTCCGTTCCATGTATTTTGCCGAAGAGAGCGAAGGCGGTTACCACAATCACTGGGGAAAAAGATACAGTATCGAACATACAGGCAATCCCTACCCCACCCACGGACTAGGGCCTGCCTGTCAAATCCTCGACATCCACCGCAATGACAGGATGGAATATCTCGTATCCATGTCCACCCATCAGGCCGGCATGAGCGAGTATGCGCGGAAAAGATTCGGAGAGAACTCACCGGAAGCCCGTCAAAAGTATAAACTGGGAGATGTCAACACCACGCTTATCCATACCGCCAAAGGGAAAACGATCATGCTTCAGTATAATGTTTCGACTCCCCGCCCTTACAGTCGCCTGCAAACAGTATGCGGCACACTCGGCTTTGCACAAAAATATCCGGTACCATGCATTGCCCTGGATTCTCATGGAGATACTCCGCTTGAAGGCGAAGCACTTGAACAAGTATTAACTCTCTATAAACACCCTTTTAGCGCCACCATCGGCGAGGAAGCACATCGTAAAGGATTACCGAACGAAATGAACTATGTAATGGATTATCGGTTAATATATTGCCTGCGCAACGGACTGCCCCTTGACATGGACGTTTATGATGCAGCCGAATGGTCGTGTATCACCGAATTAAGCGAGAAGTCGGTATTGAACGGAAGTATTCCTGTAGAAATACCGGATTTCACCAGAGGTGTCTGGGAAAAACACAAACATTAGATTTTACCTATTTACCCCAATTAAACTATAAAAACACATGAGAACATTCCTATCATTAAAGACATGCTTACTATCTGCACTTTTACTTTGTGCAAACAGCATTTCGGCAAGCAAGATTATTTCCGTATCCGATTTCGGTTTGAAACCCGACAGCCGTATCAACGCAGCGCCATTTATACAAAAGGCAATCGATGCTTGCAAGCAATATCCAGGTTCCACACTTGTCTTTCCAAAAGGAAGATATGACTTCTGGGCACAACATGCTATCGAAAAAGATTATTACGAAACGAACACCTACGATGTTAATCCCAAAATTCTCGCCGTGCTATTGGAGCAGATCAATGATCTGACGATTGACGGTAATGGTTCTGAGTTTATTATGCATGGACGGATGCAACCATTCACTTTGGATCATTGCCGGAACATTACTTTAAAGAATTTCTCCGTCGATTGGGAAATCCCATTAACTGCGCAAGGTATTGTCACTCAATCTACCTCCGAATACCTTGAGATCGAAATCGACTCCCACCAATATCCTTATATCATAGAAAACAAACGACTGACTTTTGTCGGCGAAGGATGGAAAAGCAGTCTTTGGGCGATTATGCAGTTTGATCCCGACACCCATCTCGTCCTGCCAAATACAGGTGATAACTTAGGCTGGCGCTCATACGATGCAACAGAAATAAACCCCGGATTAATACGCTTATCCGATCCTAAAAAGGAGGCTGATAAATTCTTCCCTGCGCCGGGTACGGTCCTTGTGTTACGACACAGCACCAGAGATCACGCCGGTATCTTCATTTACCACAGTATGGATACAAAGCTAGAGAACGTAAAGCTATTCCATACCTGCGGACTGGGAATTCTGTCACAATATAGCAAGAATATCTCTTTCAATGATGTACATATCATCCCTAACACTTCCAAGAAACGTGTGCTGAGCGGACATGACGACGGTTTCCACTTCATGGGATGCAGCGGATTACTCAAGATTGAGAACTGTAGTTGGGCAGGATTGATGGATGACCCTATTAACATCCATGGAACATGTTCCCGTATTATGGAAGTTCTTTCTCCTACCCGTATCAAATGCAAGTTCATGCAAGACATGAGTGAAGGGATGGAATGGGGACGCCCAGACGAAACAATCGGATTTATAGAGCATAAAACCATGCGTACCGTAGCTACCGGTAAAATGAATAAATTTGAAGCACTAAATAAAGCTGAATTTATCATCGAATTATCAGCACCACTTCCAGCCGGAGTGGAAGCCGGATATGTAATAGAGAATCTGACCTGCACACCTGATGCAGAAATACGCAACTGCCATTTCGGAAGTTGCCGGGCACGTGGTCTGCTTGTATCTACTCCCGGCAAGGTTATTATTGAGAACAATGTATTCGAATCCAGCGGCTCTGCCATTCTGATTGCCGGAGACGCAAACGCATGGTATGAATCAGGAGCTGTCAAAGATGTGCTGATACGCAACAATGATTTCCGTTACCCTTGCAATTCTTCAATTTATCAATTCTGTGAAGCTGTGATTAGCATTGACCCGGAAATACCGACACCGGAACAGAAGTACCCCTATCATCGCAATATCCGCATTATGGATAATACCTTCCACCTATTTGATTATCCGATACTCTTCGCACGTTCGGTAAACGGGCTCACCTTCTCCTCCAATACACTCATACGTGATACGACTTACCAGCCTTATCACTATCGCAAAGAAGGTATTACGCTGGAAGCATGTAAATCTGTAGTTATTTCAAACAATAAGATTGAAGGGGATGTATTAGGACGTACTGTTACAATTGAAAAGATGAAACCTTCGGATGTCAAGATTAGCAAGAATCCTTTCTTTAAACTGAAAAAATAAGAAACACCATATAGGCAATTAAACGTATTCAGACTCAAGCATGGGTATGAATACGTTTGAGCCTTTATCCCATAAATACGACAAATAAAGGAAGGTTCTCTTTGATGAACTTCAATGCTAATGTTATCTGCCGTTCTATTGCTTTTTCACTGACTGCACAACGTTCCGCGATTTCCCGATTAGATAGATGCTCTTCGCGGCTCATTCTAAAGATCTGCTGTCGTCTGGCCGGAAGTTGCGAAATCAATTTATCAATATAGTTCTTCAAATCAGCAGCATCCAATTCCTCTTCTATATCATAAGAATTTTCAAGTCCTTTCAGAACTGTCATTTTAAAATTCAGCTCGTTAAAATGTCTACGCGAATAATTGAATATAATATTACGGGTAATCATAAAAAGCAACCCATCAAAATTCTTGGTAATATCAAGAAACTCTTTGGACTCCCAAACTTTCACAAAAACATCCTGAACTACTTCTGAAATCACGGAAGATGAAGTGATATAAAGTCGTGCAAAGTTATAAACCTTCAGCCAATAAAGGTCATACAGCAAAGAAAATGCAGCCGCATCTCCCGCTTTTACCTTTTCCAGAATTATTGTCTCCTCCATCTCTTTTCAATTGTGTTACAAAAATAAAGAAATAACTATTAACCGCAACATTTTTTTTGATTTTTATTTATAATAAAGTTACCTTTTTTCCTTTAATAATGTCTTCAAAATCTATTCTAATTATTAATTTCAACTAAGTTCTGTTAGAACTTTGTTTCTTTTCCTATCTACACATCTTGCTTTTACTTTTTCCCAGATCTGTTCTTTTATTTTAAAATCTATAGCTTTATTTTCTGATTCATTCCATTGTATTTTAAGTTCTCTATCCACTGATTCCAGGTCAGCATAGCTCCTTCGCTGCTTTTTAGTCAGCTGTCCTGCCAGCAAACCTTTAATCAAACTCATCTTTGTATCTTTATCCATCCTATCTTACTTTGTTATTATTCTATTTATTATTACTCGTATATTATAAATACACTTGAGTTAAGTCTATCCCCACATCCCTTCGATAAAAAAAATAGCAAAATTATTATTAAAACCACAACAACTTAATAATCAATATACTACCACCCAATTAAAAAGAAGTTTTTTTTTCGAAAAGTCATTTTTTTATCTTAGTTCTAACAGAACTAAGATGGCATTTTGCCGTAGCTTCACTTGCTCTTTTACTAACAATAGGAGGATTTTGGATGAATTCAATCAGAGATAATATTAACGACGAATTTATAAAGGTGATAGCACAACAAAACCAAATGCACGTTTTACCGGATAGTACAAAAGTATGGATGGAATCAGGTAGTTCCATTAAATACACAAAAGCCTTCAACAAAAAAAGAGAAGTATGGTTAGAAGGCAACTCATTTTTTGAGGTATATAAACATGAAGGCAGTTTCTTCCAAGTACATATTAATAAAGCTTTTATAGAAGTAAAGGGAACCTGTTTCCAAATCAAGCAAACTAATGCTGAAAAAAATGAAATCACGCTGTTTCATGGTAAAATTGAATTCAATGTAGAATCTACAGGAGAGAAAATTATCATGTCCCCATCGCAAAAGGTAATGTATAATCCAAACAATGCACAAACATTAGTTGAGAATGTTATGGATATCAATTGGAAGGACGGAAGATACAACTTCAAAGAAACCCCATTATCCCAGCTCATTTCAATTGTAAATCAAATATACCAATCAAATATAATTCTAGAAGGAAAGTTTACTAAACAGCCTTCATTCACAGGTAGCATCCGTTATGATGAAACATTGGATGACGTAATAGAGAAGCTTTGTTTCAGCCTTAACCTCACATACAAAAAACAGAATAGTAAAATAGTAATATATAATTAACCATATTTCTAATAATTAACCCAATATTTAACCTCACAACAAGTTAAATCATGAAAAAAAATCACAGTTGTTACCGGAGGCGATATCTGAAGCATATCGCACTCGTTTTGCTCTTTTACCCCTTGTCCGCTCTTGGAGCTCAGGGACACATATCTATCAAGGGGCAATCAATCACTATTATGCAAGCTATCCAGCTTATAGAAAAAAACAGCGACTACACGTTTTTCTACAATGCAGCAGATCTCGAAGACAAACAACGGAAAGACATTAATTGTAATGGTCCTATTGACGAGATTCTGGATGAAGTTTTCAAAGACAGCGGTATTAGCTATATCGTAAAAAACAAAGAGGTTATTCTCAACGTACAAAAAACGAATAACACCCAACAAAAGAAAAAACGTACTGTAACCGGTACTATCATAGACGCAGTGGACGATAGCCCCATCATTGGAGCTAACATCACGATTAAAGGTGACAAGAACACTGGTACAATCTCGGATATTGATGGTAATTTTAGTCTTTCCATACCCGACAATAAGACGATCCTTGTCGTAACTTACATCGGATATAAAACTCGTGAAGTTCCTGTAGAAGATCTAGGGAATATCAAAATTGTACTGGAAGGAGACGATCATACCTTGAATGAAGTTGTCGTAGTCGGTTCCGGTACCCAAAAGAAGGTCAGCGTAACAGGAGCTATCACAAGTATAAAAGGTGCCAGCCTCAAACTGCCGTCATCTACCCTGTCCAACTCATTTGCCGGAAAGTTGGCGGGTGTCATCGCAAAAACAAACTCCGGAGAGCCTGGCTCCGGTGCCGAATTTTACATTCGCGGTATCGGTACTTTTGGTGGACGAGCAACTCCTCTGATTTTATTGGATGATGTAGAAATATCATCCGGTGACCTTAATTATGTGCCAGCCGAGAATATTGAAAGCTTCTCTATCCTTAAAGATGCATCTGCCACCGCTATCTATGGTTCACGCGGAGCTAACGGTGTAATGATCGTCACAACTAAAGGCGGAGAATACAATAGTAAAACATCCATCAACGTTACAGCGGAAAACTCTTTCAACTACTTAGACAAGTTCCCGGAATTTGTGGACGGAGCTACTTACATGGATATGTATAATAAAGCTTCATTAGCCAGAAACTCTTCCGCTACACCCAAATACAGTGCTACAGACATGGAACGCACGGCATCCGGAGTCAACCCATACCTATACCCCGATGTAAACTGGCAAGACGTATTGTTCAAAAACATGAGTATGCGCCAACGTGCCAACGTCAACATTTCCGGTGGTGGTTCTAAAGTTAAATATTACATGAGTTTGGATGTCAGCCATGATTCAGGCTTGCTGAACACAGGGAAAGCATATTCATGGAACAACAATATTAATATAATGAACTATACCTTCCAGAATAATATTGCTTATAAACTGACGCCGACGACGACAATCAAAATGAATATGAACGCTCAGATCCGTCAGAAAAAAAGCCCGAATGTATCAAGCGAGGATTTGTTCAAACAGATTCTGACTACTACCCCCATAGAATTTCCGGTTACTTATCCAAGTCAAGACGGGCGTATCATGTACGGCAACAACATCATCTCAGGAAGTACCTTATACACGAACCCCTATGCCAGGATGATGACATCATTTGCCGAAACGAACGAAAATACACTTAACACAGTTATCAAGATAGATCAGGATTTGGATTTTATCACTAAAGGGCTTAAAATTAATGCTTTTGTAAATTTCAAAACCTGGTCAAGTTCTTACTTTGATCGTAGCATTGCTCCTTATTATTATCGCATAAAAAGCGGAAGCTACGATGAAACCGACCTGGAAAATACGAATTATGAATTGGAACTGCTAAATTCGAATGGCAGCGATTATATCAGTCAGTCGGCTATCGGAAAGTCTTCCGACCAAACATTTGAATTACAGTTCAACCTAAACTATGCCCGTCAATTCGGTCTGCATAATGTAGGTGCCATGTTACTCTACAAACAACGCGAATACAGAAGCGATGTGTTACCCAACCGTAATCAAGGCCTTTCCGGACGTCTTACTTATGATTACGGACAACGCTATCTGTTTGAGTTTAACTTCGGTTACAACGGGACCGAACGTCTGGCCAAAGAAGACCGTTTCGGATTCTTCCCTGCCGTGTCTTTAGGATGGGTGATAAGCAATGAAGCTTTCTTCGAACCAATGAAAAATGTAGTGGACAATCTCAAAATCAGAGGTTCCTACGGTCTTGTAGGTAGCGACGATCTGGCAACAGCCGGCGGAAGTTATTACCTGTATATAGACAAGATTACAAACAACGACCTGTCTTATCTGAAATGGACTTCCGGACAAAATATGGACTACCAATTAGGAGGTCCTCAGATGGCATACTACGCCATGTCCGGTTTGGGATGGGAAAAAGTAAAAAAGCTCGATATCGGTATTGATTTTACATTGTTCCGAAACTGGACATTTACCTTCGATTATTTCTACGACAAGCGTTATGACATCTTCATGAACCGTGAAGCATGGCCACAATCGCTGGCTTATCATATTGCCAAACCTTGGAGTAATATTGGTAAAATGGATAATAAAGGAGTGGAATTCAGTATTAATTATGCCAATAACTTCTCCAGAGATTTGTCTGTCAGTCTACAGGCAAACTTCACCTACAACAAAAATAAAATGGTCTATGTGGATGAACCGGAATATCCGACTATATGGAAGTCAGAAACCGGAAAACCTTATTCACGCATTACCGGCTACATAGCAGAAGGCTTATTCAAGTCACAAGAAGAAATAGATAACAGCCCTGCCCAGAATTTGGGTTCTACACTCAAGGTCGGAGATATTAAATATCGTGACCTTAACGGTGATGGTATCATTGACTCGGATGACCAGACGATGATCTCCAAATATGGAAGTACCCCACGCTTACAATACGGATTTGGCGGAACTGTCAACTACAAGAAGTTTGATTTTGGTGTCTTCTTCAGTGGCTCTGCCCTGCGTTCTATCATGACAAACGGTATTGACCCTTTCCAAGAAGGAATAGCCGTCGGTAACAGAAATGTATTAAAATATATAGCCGATAATTACTGGTCAGAAGAAAAACTGAATTGGGATGCAAAATATCCTCGTTTGGGACTACTTGCAACAGACGTTGCCAACAATACAGTGAACAGTAGTTACTGGTTGAGAAATGGTTCTTTCCTCCGATTGAAGAATGTAGAAGTAGGATATAAAATACCTTATGGACGTATTTTCGTCAGCGCAGCCAATCTATTCACCTTTAGTCCGTTTGACCTTTGGGATCCTGAACTGTCTTCTTGGAACAGTTATCCTATGCAAAAGACTGTCAATGTCGGAATTCAACTTCAATTCTAATTTATTATGAGAAAAAATATGAAACTAACACGCATCTTTCAAAATATAAGTATAGCAGTTATTATCACTGCATTGGGCTTAACCTCATGTGATTATCTAGACGTTGTTCCACCCGAACAACCCAATATCGATGACGCAATGTCAAGCCCTACCCGAGCTTTAGGATTTCTTTATTCCTGTTATGGAGGTGTCAGTACAGACTTACCCAGTGCCTATTTGGGGGAAATAAACTCTACGACAGACGAATATGTATTACCTTATTCATGGAACACAGACGGTTATTGGGGCGCCTATGCATTTAACACTGCATCATCCACTAACCAAGACTGGCTATGGGGAACTACTTACCAATATATAGGACAATGTTATCTGTTTTTGCAAAAGTTGGAAAATGCGGGAAGCGACATTGCATCTGATGCAGAAAAGGAACAATGGAGAGCCGAATGCCAATTCCTGGTAGCTTATTACCACTTCGCTACTTTAAGAAGATATGGTCCCATCCCAATTACAGACTCGTACATCCCGATGGATACCCCAACGTCAGAGTATAATGGACGTTTTCACTTTGACTATTGTGTAGACTGGATTGCGAACCAGCTGGATGAAGCCGCCAAAGTACTTCCTGCCAACCGCACCGTTACCAATGAATGGGGTCGCGCTACATCTACTATAGCTAAAGCTGTAAAAGCACGTTTGTTACTTTATGCCGCATCTCCTTTATGGAACGGAAGTTTCCCCTACCCTAACTGGCAGAATGAGAATTTCGAGACTCCGGGTTACGGTAAAGCTTTGGTAAGCAATACTTATGACAAGAGCAAATGGGAAAGAGCACTGGCCGCATGTCAGGAAGCACTTACATTAGCTACAACTTCCGGTGACCGTGAACTTTACGATGACGACGAATATTACTCCCGACAATCCCTGAACTTACCTTTTGTTCCCGGAGTAGCAGACGTGGAAGATAATAAAGAATTCCTGAAAAACGTAATGAAGATGCGCTATGCCGTAAGTACACGTGAATCTGAAGGAAACAAAGAAATTATCTGGGGATTATCCAACCAGTTTGATTTTTATTCCCGTTATCCGCTTCGTATTCTGAAGAAATCGGATGGAACATGGCATGCTGGTTATAGTGGTGTATCTCCTACATTATATACGTTCGAACATTTCTATACAGCTAACGGGAAACTACCTGAAAAAGACCTTGACTTTACTCCTTCCTCTGAATGGTTTGAGTCAGCAGGTATCTCTTCACGGGAAGACATTATCAAATTGAATGTGGGTCGTGAACCTCGTTTCTATGCATGGATGGCTTTTGACGGTGGTGACTACGGAACTAAATTTGCGGCCGGTTCTCCTCTGAAACTGGAAATGAGGAATTCGGAAATGCACGGTTACAATCCGTCTCTATTTAATCGTGACCATAGTGTCACAGGGTTCCTGACACAAAAGTTTGTTGATCCGGTAACTGAATTCTATACAGCCGGCGGTTCTACAAGCGGAACAAGCGCACCTACTATCTTATTCCGCCTGGCCGAACTCTACCTAAACGTAGCAGAATGCCATGCAGCATTAGGAAATACACAGGAAGCCATTGATGCACTAAATCCTGTTCGTGAACGTGCCGGAATCCCTAAATTAACATTGGCTGATATCACAAATAATATGACAATAAAAGACTGGGTACACAATGAACGTTTTGTTGAATTATGGAACGAAGGTCACCGCTTCTTCGATGTCCGCCGTTGGGCAGAAGGAGCCAAGTACTTTGGAGCAAACAAACGGGAAGGATTGAATGCAGAAGTTCAAAGTCCCACATTCGAAGAATTTAATAAACGAACTACAGTTGATGCACCTTATGTGTGGGAAAACCGCATGTACCTGAATCCGGTATTCTACAACGAAGTATACAAAAATCCGCAAATGGTACAAGCACCCGGATATTAATTATTTTTTATTCATTCATAACAATATAGAATATATATGAAACATATATCAATAGCATTGTGTTTGTGCGGGATGATTCTGATGAATACTTCCTGCGACAATTATGACGATACCTATCCGCAGGAATATGAGAAAATACTATCACTGCAGACCACCGGTGAGCAAGCCGTAGATCTTTATAAAACAGGAGAGGCTACTAACTATTCAATAACGGTCATTAAATCCGGAAGTCAACCCACATTGACAGCTTCTGCCCATATCGGTGCAATGGATGCAGTCAATTTTGAGAAGTATATCTCCGAGAGAGGTTTGGACTATGTGGCAATGCCTGCCAATTGTTATTCGTTCAACATGGAAGAACTCGATTATTCTTCTGCTGAAACCTATAAGATCATCAATTTACAGTTGAATACCAACGAGATAGAAATCTTTGAGCAGACTCTTGAAGAGGGACAAACGTGTGTTCTTCCAATCATGCTGACCAGTACATCCGATTCCATCCTGGCGGATAAAAACACATTAGTTCTGAAACCGGAGATTATTACTCCATCTCTTTCAGTCACTGAATCCAGTTCAGGAACCGTGACTAAATATTTATCACAAAGTGGAGGTATCATTGATCTTGCTTTAGGATTGCAAGTCGAAAACCAATGGAATTTCACCTGTAAAGTAGCAATTGATGAAACTACTACTACCTTAGAAGGAGCAACGTTAGTTTCGGATATCATCTCATTTGAGCCTGGAAACACATCTTCTGTTCAGGTTAATATCCCTAAGTTTACGAAGACCTTCGGAAATGTGGGTATAAAGATTCTGGAAATTAATGGAAAAGACGGTTTCGAATTCGACACGAATCCATTTATACTGGTTGCATCTGTTGAAAAATACAGTCTGACAGCGGACATGCTTTCCAGTAATGCAATAGAACCGTCAGAAGGTTCCTTAGCTAATTTATTGGATGGAGACATAGGTACCTACTTCCACAGCGCGTGGAGTGTATCAATTGCCGACAAGCATTATGTTCAAGTAAAATTGCCCGTATCAACTAAGACATTCCGTTTCACCTATACAAACAGATCAAATAACGGAAATGCCGCTTTGGCATGGTTCAATTTATATACAGGAACGAATGAGAACAATTTACAACTTTACAAGCGTTTTGCGTGGGATGAAGATGGTCTCCCGTCAGGTGCTGCAGGAGTTTATGTTTCTCCCGACGTTTCAATAGACAATGCTGCCAACACCTTACGCTTTGAATGTGAAAGCAACTGGACCGGTGGTTCCTTCTTTGTATGGAGCGAATTTAGTCTGTTCATACTGTCCGAATAATAAATGAGAGACAAAGGGTGAGTCAGACTTTTGATTCACCCTTTTATACCTCATCTATCTTAAAAACTAATACAGCAAAAAAATGACAATAAAAAGATTCATTACTAACCTGTTAGCCCTTTTTACTCTATTCACAGTTTCACTGGCATGCAAGGATACCGAAAAATCGATTATAAATAGCTCCTTCAGTATCAGTGAAGAATATCTGATACAAAATCTGGATAAATCAAGTACGTCTGTCCAGATTCCAATTAACACATCTATGGAGTTAGCTCAATGGAGTGTCTCTTATGAAGCAAACTGGCTACAATGCTCAAAACAAAAGACAGCAGCAGAAGGAACTTTCCTGAGAATTACAGTGAATGAAAATACAGGCGAAACCAAAAGAACAGCCAACATAAAAGTAACATCAACTACTGCTACCTATACTATCACCGTTAATCAATATGCCAAAGGCGAAGTAATTGTTGAGGGTGACATCAAGGTTACACCAACCGGAGGCAAAGCGAGTGAGCATCAGGAGGGACAGGATATTGAAAATACATATGATGGCAAATTTTCAACTGATGGAGCTGCCCCTTTCCACACTCCGTGGGGACAATCCGCCAAATTCCCTGTCACGCTGGAATACTATTTTAAAGGAGATACGGAAATAGACTACTTAATTTATTATACACGATCCGGTAATGGAAACTTCGGAAAGGTCAAAGTATATACAACAACCAATCCTGACCGATCAGATTATACATTACAGGGAGAATATGACTTTAAAGAGCAGAATGCTCCTTCCAAAGTTTCATTTTCAGAAGGCATAAAAGCGACCGGAATCAAATTCGAAGTATTAAGCGGTCTGGGTGATTTTGTAAGCTGTGATGAAATGGAATTTTACAAAACAAATACGGATAAAACACTGGATAAACAACTTCTTACCGTATTCACCGATATAACTTGTACGGAAATAAAGAACAACGTCACCAACGAACAGATACAAGCTCTGCCAGACTATTTCGTCAGAATAGCAGAAGCGGTTCGTGACAATACATACGACAAATGGGAAAAAGAATTTCGCATTCGCAGCTATGAACCATACAGTAATATTGCTGAATGGGCGGATAAATTAATGACTAAGAAATATAGTGATCTCGACAATCCGACTGGTATATCCGTCAAGGCAGGAGACGATATCATCGTATTGGTTGGTGACACATACGGACAGAATATTTCAATGCAGTGTATTTGGGAAACAGGAACAGAATACAAGCAAACAGCTTCTTCAGGCGATGTCTATATGCTAAATCCCGGAGTCAACAAACTGACTATGAAAGGAGAAGGACAATTGTTTGTCATGTACAACACCGAACTGACTTCAAATACAGCAAAACCCATCAAAATTCACATACCACTCGGAAGTGGCACAGTGAACGGTTTCTTCGACCTGAAAGAACATAAGACAGACGAAAAATACGCTGAATTATTGAAAAAATCAACACACAAATACTTCTGCATACGCGGTGAAAAGATCATGTTCTATTTCCACCGCAACAAATTATTGGAATATGTACCCAACAACATCCTCTCAGCTATCCATCTATGGGATAACATTGTCGGCTGGCAACAAGAATTAATGGGAATTGACGATGTACGCCCATCACAAGTCAACAACCATTTATTTGCCATCTCACCGGAAGGAAGTTATATGTGGGCTTCTGACTATCAAATCGGATTTGTCTATACCTACTTAGGCAATATCTTGTTGGAAGATAATGTAATGGCGGCGGAAGATAACGCGTGGGGACCAGCTCATGAAATTGGCCATGTTCATCAGGCAGCTATTAACTGGGCCAGTTCTACCGAATCATCTAATAATCTGTTCTCTAATTTCATTATCTATAAATTAGGAAAATACAAATCGCGTGGTAACGGGTTAGGAAGCGTTGCAACCGCCCGTTATGCCAACGGGCAGGCTTGGTATAATATGGGAGACGCAACCCACCAGAACGAAGACACAGAAACGCATATGAGAATGAACTGGCAACTATGGATTTACTATCACCGATGCGAATATAAAACAGATTTCTGGCAAACACTTTTCAAACTGATGCGTGAAGTGAATATGACCGAAGGTGAAGATCCCGGGAAAAAGCAACTTGAATTTGCCAAAATGGCAAGTAAAGCCGCCAATCAGAACCTGACAGACTTTTTCGAGATGTGGGGATTCTTCGAACCTGTCAATACGACTATCGAACAGTATGGAACATACAAATACTATGTAAGTGATGCGATGATTCGGGAAGCAAAAGAATACATGGCACAATTCCCTGCCCCGAAACATGCTTTCCAATACATTGAAGACAGAAAGAAAAGTGAGTTTCCATCGAATGACTACCGCTATTCGGCAGTCGGAGATGTCGGATATTACACTCAATTCAAAGAAAATCAGAAGATAACCAAAGCTATCACGGCAGAGCTGGCAGGACGCAAGGTCTCCATCCAAAACGGAGATGAAGCTGTGGCTTTTGAACTCAGAGAGAATGATGAAAATGGAAAATTACTTTATTTTTCTACCTTCACGACTTTCGAGATTCCTTCATCTATATTGATGGTGAATGCCAAATTATATGCCGTACAAGCTGACGGAAAACGTATTCTGTTATAAGAATAATTTAACTTAACACACATTACAGATGTAGAAACGGCATCGCTCACTGTTCGGGCGATGCCGAAAATATCATTATAACATAGCGAATAGTGCGACTCTTTTTCTACCAAAAATATAGACGGGCAATGAAAATATCTACAATAATTACACTGGATTGATTAATTAATTAGTATTTTTGACACCGAAATGAAAAACCAATTAATAACCCCCAATTAAAAATTAAAAGAAAGATGAAGAAACTACTACTTAACACACTCATCGGTCTTGCATTGTTGACCTGCCAGACCAGTTTTGCTCAAAAGACAAAAGCAAAGTTCTCTCCGATTAAAGTAGAAACTCCGGCTCGTCCGGCAAATCAGCAAGATGTAATCCAACTCGTTACTCCTAAACTTGAAACGGTTCGTGTAGGCTTTATCGGATTGGGAATGCGCGGTCCCGGTGCGGTTGAACGCTGGACACATATTCCGGGAACTCAGATTGTAGCTTTATGCGATCTTCTCCCCGAACGTGTTGAAAATGCTCAAAAGATACTGGAGAAAGCCGGTCTGCCGAAAGCAGCTTCCTACGCAGGAGACGAAAAAGCATGGAAAAAGCTCTGCGAACGTGACGATATCGACGTGGTATACATAGCTACAGACTGGAAACACCATGCAGACATGGGTGTATACGCTATGGAACATGGCAAACATGTAGCCATCGAAGTACCTGCCGCTATGACACTGGATGAAATCTGGAAGCTAATCAACACTTCTGAAAAGACTCGCAAACACTGTATGCAACTGGAAAACTGCGTATATGACTTCTTTGAACTGACTTCACTCAATATGGCACAACAAGGTGTATTCGGTGAGGTACTTCACGTAGAAGGTGCTTATATACACAATCTGGAAGACTTCTGGCCGTATTACTGGAACAACTGGCGTATGGACTACAATCAGAAACATCGTGGTGATGTATATGCAACTCATGGTATGGGCCCGGCTTGCCAGGTACTCAATATTCACCGTGGCGACCGTATGAAAACTCTCGTAGCTATGGACACCAAAGCTGTGAACGGTCCGGCATACATTAAAAAGTCTACCGGAAAAGAAGTAAAAGACTTCCAGAACGGAGACCAGACCACAACCCTCATCCGTACGGAGAACGGCAAAACAATGCTGATACAGCACAATGTAATGACTCCCCGTCCTTACAGCCGTATGTACCAGGTAGTTGGAGCTGATGGCTATGCCAGCAAATATCCGATTGAGGAATACTGTCTAAGACCTACACAAGTAGACTCTAATGATGTGCCGAATCACGAAAAGCTGAACGCACACGGTTCTGTATCTGAAGATGTAAAAAAAGCATTGATGGCTAAATACAAAGATCCTATTCACAAAGAACTGGAAGAAACTGCCAAGAAAGTAGGTGGACACGGCGGTATGGATTATATCATGGACTATCGTCTGGTATACTGTCTGCGCAATGGTTTGCCACTGGACATGGACGTTTACGACCTCGCAGAATGGTGTTGTATGGCCGAACTGACCAGACTCTCCATCGAAAACGGTTCTGCTCCGGTAGAAGTTCCTGATTTCACCCGTGGCGGATGGAACAAAGTGCAAGGTTACAGACATGCTTTTGCCGAATAAGCCATTATACCTTATTAATATATAAACTTACGGATAGCCAGACTGGGAAAAAGTCAGGTTATCCGTAAGTTCATGTTCGGCACTTTACTGATTATTATAATCACCTATATGAAAGCAGATATTTTAAAACCCTCTAGACAGACTATCCTTCGGGAAGCCAAAGATTATGTGATGATCGCCGTAGGTATGATACTTTATGGCATCGGATGGACCGTTTTCCTACTCCCCAACGACATTACGACGGGCGGAGTGCCGGGTATTGCATCTATTGTATATTGGGCAACGGGATTCCCGGTACAGTATACATATTTCAGCATTAACTTTTTCTTATTGTTGCTTGCGCTTAAGTTATTGGGATTAAAGTTCTGTATTAAAACTATTTTTGGAGTATTCACCCTGACTTTCTTCCTGTCCGTTATCCAGCAACTGGCATCAGGCGTTTCCCTTCTTCGCGACCAACCTTTCATGGCATGCGTCATCGGAGCATCGTTCTGTGGCGGCGGTATCGGAGTTGCGTTCTGCGCCAACGGAAGCACCGGCGGTACGGACGTCATTGCCGCCATCATCAACAAATACCGGGACATAACCTTGGGAAGAGTCATACTGATCTGCGATATGATCATCATTACCTCCAGTTATTTCGTTCTGAAGGACTGGGAGAAGGTGGTATACGGATTTGCAACACTTTACATTTGCAGTTTCGTCCTCGATCAGGTAGTAAACAGCGCACGTCAGTCTGTCCAGTTTTTTATCATATCCAATAAATATGAGGAGATAGGACGACACATCAACGAATACCCTCACCGTGGAGTGACGATCATCAATGCAACCGGCTTCTACACAGGCAGAGAAGTGAAAATGATGTTTGTGCTTGCCAAAAAGCGGGAGTCTACCATCATCTTCCGACTGATTAAAGATATCGACCCCAACGCATTTGTATCGCAAAGTGCCGTTATCGGAGTTTATGGGGAAGGCTTCGACCATATCAAAGTTAAATAAAAAAAGAAACAAGATTGAAAAACATGAAATACAGATCATATCACCTATTACTGGCAGGAATATTCTCTCTGTTAACAACAGGCGCTATGGCCGAAAAGACATCCGACAAACCTTACTGGCAGGATGTGCAAGTTGTATCGGTCAATAAAGAATATCCGCGTACTTCCTTCATGACGTACGATAACCGGACTGATGCACTTACCGGGAAGTTTGAAAAAAGCAACTATTATCAGTTGCTGAACGGTACATGGAAGTTCTTCTTTGCAGACAGCTACAAAGACCTTCCCGCCAATATCACCGACCCTTCCGTGAGCACGGACTCCTGGAATGATATCAAAGTCCCGGGCAACTGGGAAGTACAAGGGTATGGAGTGGCTATCTACACCAACCACGGTTATGAGTTCAAGCCCCGTAATCCGCAGCCTCCCAGCCTTCCGGATATTCCACCCGCTGCTTCCCAATACAACCGAGTATTCATAGGACGCCAGCCCTGCTGTCATCCATATGAGGTATCCAAGGGAGGAAGGTCCTTTTTTGCAATTTTGCGTATACTGCCTGCTAAGCTCTCCGTAATAATTCAACGTACTGCACCCGCAGGCTGTCTCTGCCAGCATAAGGACTGCCGTGATCTGTATGGATATCCCTGTGCTCTGTCTCATGAACACTGCCAGAATCAGGTCCAGGATGGTAATGCCCAGCCACAGTCTGCCTGTCTGTTCCATCTTACGGTTCCACTCAAATCCTTCCCCGTCCCCCTCCCGTTCCAGCATCCTGAAACCGCTGCGAAACACAAGGCAGCCCACAATCCCCGGAACTATGGGTATCCCCATAAAATCAATGTGAAATGACAAAAGAAACATTCCCGCCATCATCCATTTTACGGCCTCATTCACGGTTTAATCCCCCTTTCCTTCAGGTAACGGTATGTCTGCTTAAACCGGTCTGTGTTTCTGTTATTTTGCCGGTCCAGGTTCGTGGTAAACCAGGACTCTCCTCCTGAGCCGTCAGAACATTTCCACTGAATCAGAGCGGTATAGGGTTCAAATTGTTCCCTTATATCTCCGGTCCCGCGCCATGTAGATTCCACCAGAAAGGTATCCCCTTCTGTCATCGCAGCAGGCTCCCACTCCCATATATCCGTTCCGTCCACTGTAACCTTGAATTCTCCTCTTACCTGTTCCGGGTTTTGGATCTCAAAGCCTTCCAGACGGCAGTCCCTTTGCACAAGATAGCGGGTCATGGAGGTTCCGTCGGAACTGGACGATCCTCCTGTGACCGTAACATATTCCATGGGTTTATCCAGAGTAAGGATGATTTGGCCTATGGACACCACCTCCTCTGCGCCATCGCCGTATCTGACTTTTATGGTATCCAGAGTGATTCCCCTGGCTCCAAGGCTTCTGGCCGGCAGCATCATCTTGACAAACAGCTGCTTAAACTGGTACCGGCCGTCCTGCACAGAGCCTGAATAGGACTGAAACAGGCCGCCTGCTCCGTCGTATGGGGTCATCCAGTATTCCCCTATGCCTTCCAGCTGGGGAAAGGTAATTTCCGCCACTTTGGAGGTATCCTCACTGTCCTGGATATAATATATGGGAAATTCCTTCCACACATATCTGTCCTCACCGGCAGCGCTCCCTGCATCTACATCCGCATTCCCATCCATACTCCCCATCGTATCCTCATCCATACCGCCATCCCAGTACATCTCCAGCTCTATGTGCATAGGAATAAACACAGGATGCCTCAGCGCAAAATAATGCTGCAGCAGACTGCCGGCCGCCACGATTAAAACTCCGGCTGTCATAAAAAAATAAAACAAAAACGCGGACTGATGAATGAATCGGTCTTTTGGCCTGTCCATACTGCCCTCCTCTTCTTTTTCTTCCTTAATTTTCCTTCCCTTTCTAATATTGTATATAATACAGGCCCGGGAAGCAAATTCATTTCCCTTTCGTTTCCCTTACATTTTACACAGGATTGCATACTCTGTTCAAATAGTATATCCTTAGTTATAAGCAGCAGTGCTTATACTGCACCATATACAAATATGATTCATGGGAGGAAATAAAATTGAAGCAGGCATTGATCATCGGTTCCACTGTGGCGGACGTGACCGTCAGACTGCCCCATCTGCCCGTTACCGGCGAGGATGTGATTGTGGAGAGCCAGTCCATGTCCCTGGGAGGATGCGCCTATAATGTGTCGGAAATCCTCCGCCAGTCCGGTGTCCCATACACCCTGTTTTCTCCGGTTGGGACAGGGATTTACGGCAACTATGTAAGGGAACATCTAAAACGGAAGCAGATTCCCATTCTCATCCCCGCGCCTGCGGCAGATAACGGCTGCTGCTACTGTTTTGTGGAACAATCAGGTGAGCGGACCTTTGCGGCCCTTCACGGCGCGGAATACCGTTTTGAAAGGCAGTGGTTCAGCCTGGCAGAATCCCTGTCTGTCGGCTCTGTCTATGTGTGCGGGCTAGAACTGGAGGAGGATACAGGGGGCTTCATACTGGATTACCTGGAAGAGCACCCGGAATACACTGTATACTTTGCGCCGGGTCCCAGAATCAGCTTCATCCCCCAAAGCAGTCTAAGGCGCATGTTTTCCCTGTCTCCCATCCTGCATCTCAATAGAGATGAAGCCCTGGAATATACAGGCATCACAGGAAGCCCTGAGAATAAAAAACCGTGGAAAAAAGCGGACCTCCCCTGCCGGGAATACAGGTTAGAAGCATGTCTGCCGGAGGCTGCCTCCCGTCTTACAGCCCTTACCCGCAATCATGTCATCATCACCCTGGGAGCCCATGGCGCGTTCCATATGGAGCCTTCGGGAAAGCATGCCTTGATTCCCGGCTGTCCGGCACGGCAGGTGGATGCCACCGGGGCCGGGGACAGCCACATGGGTGCAGTGATTGCATGCCGCATGAAGGGTTTTCCCATGGACAAAGCCATCCGAACAGCCAACCGTATATCTGCCGCTGTGGTGGAACACGCCGGAGCCGGGCTGGACGATGAGGATTTTCTGCGCCTGAATGCCTGAGATGCTTTGATTGCCTGGGATGCTTCGATTGTCTGGGATGCTTCGATTGTCTGGGATGTTTTGGAAGAAAATTGTAAAGATACGTAATAGGTTTGAAATTGAACTACGCTATCTCATGGAATATAATAAAAATGGAATATAATAAAAATGGAATATAATAAAATCATGGCAGGAACCACTGCGGCCCAAGCAGCCTCATGGTTCCGGGGAGTAATGTTTGAGGAGGAAAAGAATATGATGACCAGAGATTGGAATGCCCGCGGCACAAAGGCCTGCGTCCGGCCTGTTCTGCGCTGTTTGTTCCTTCTCATGATATTCACTGTTTTCATGGGAATTACGGCATTTGCAGCTGCAGAAAAAATTGACACGGTAAAATTATCATTCACATGCGATCCTGTCCCAAAAGCAGGAGAAGCACCGGGGACCGTGACTGCCAAGACCGGCAGCAGGGAGTTCACCGTAAAAAGCACTGAGTATACCAATGATGTGGAGGTATGGAGCCTGGGAGACAAACCCAGGGTCAGGGTGGTTCTGGAGGCGGCAGACGGATACCGTTTCTCCTACACCACATCCAGCCATTTCAAGCTCAGCGGACGCGGCGCGGATTTTATCAAGGCCAAGATATCCGACAG